>Ga0075429_100000031_pt1 | contig 65247 bp, 53 predicted proteins | sample RhiMetdeltSRZDD3_FD_75295 | JGI IMG/M metagenome (GOLD analysis project Ga0075429, IMG submission 75295) | Populus rhizosphere microbial communities from Tennessee, USA - Rhizosphere MetaG P. deltoides SRZDD3 | ecosystem: Host-associated > Plants > Roots > Rhizosphere > Soil | place: USA...
GCGCCGTCCACGGCGCGAGGTTACCGGAGGTTCGCGAACACCATCCGGCCCGTCGCGGTGGAGATCACGTTGCGGATCACGATCGGCGCGTCCGAGCCGATCCGCTCCCGAGCGGCCTCGACCACCACCATCGTCCCGTCGTCGAGGTACCCCACTGCCTGGCCGGCCTCTCGTCCGTCCTTGACGAGCCGGACCTCGAGCTCATCGCCGATCCCGACCGGCAGCCGGAACGCCGCCGCGAGATCGTTCAGGCTCGGAACGCTCACACCGACCGCCTGCGCGACCTTCGACAGGTTGTGGTCGGTCGTCAGGAGCGACGCGCCCGTGTCCTTCGCCACACGGACGAGCGTCGCGTCGACGTCGGCGATGCCGTCCTCCTCGACGAGATGCACCTCGACCGACGGCGCCCGCTTCAGCTCGCCCAGGGTATCCAGGCCACGCCGGCCGAGCGCCCGGCGCCGCGGGTCCGAGGTGTCGGCGATCGTCTGGAGCTCCCACAGGACGGCCGAATGCACGAGCACGTCCCCGGACAGGAACCCGGACGCGATGAGGTCGAGGATCCGCCCGTCGATCAGCGCGCTGGTGTCGACGACGAAGACGGTGTCGGGCGCTCCCGCCGCCCGCGGCTTGAGCCCGATGAGGTTGAACAGCTCCTGGTGCTTGGTCCGGCCGATCCGGAACCCCACGTAGCCGAGGGTCACGTACGCGAACGCCACGCTGGTCCACGCGGCGAGCGGGGGGAGGCGGAACACCGGAACCGACAGCAGCGCGGCCACCGCGAGCCCGGCGATGAGGCCGGCGACCCCCGCGACGATCTCTGCCGCGGGAACCTTGCGGAGCTCCTCCTCCATCGAGCGGACGGCGACGGCCGTCTGCCGCCCGAGCACGCCACCCAGCACGAACCCGGTCGAGGCCCCGAGCACGACGCCGAGGAGGGTCCGGCTCGGGGTCGACGGGGCCACGTGCGTGGCGATCGAATAGCCGGCCGCGGCGAACAGCACCACGAACAGCAGGCGGACGAACTCCACGAGCCGGCCGCGCGCCGGGGGAGGGCGTTCGGAGGCCCCCCGAAGGTGCAGGCGGCCCCGCCACGTGGCCACGTCATGCCTGAGCATCTCCCCTCAAGCCTCGACGCGCGGGGGGCTCGACTTGACGGCTGGCTTCCCCGGGCAGGCTGCCGCGAGGCTGGAGGACCGCTTCTGTCAGGCCGGACCGGCCTGGGCTCAGGCCTGGGCCATCACCCTGGCGCCGTGGGAGTCGTCGAGGACCTTGTCGATCATGGCCTCGGCCTTCTCCTCGTCGCCCCCGGTCGCGAACGTGAGCTCGGAGACCAGGATCTGCCTGGCCTTGTTGATCATCCGCTTCTCGCCGGCGGACAGGCCGCGCTCGCGCTCGCGGATCGACAGGTTCCGAACCACCTCGGCCACCTGGTAGATATCGCCGGAGCGCAACTTCTCGATGTTGTTCTTGAAGCGGCGGCTCCAGTTGGCGGCCATCTGGGACTCGTCCTCACGCAGGACCTTCATGACCTTCTTGACCTCGTTCTTGCCGACCACCGAGCGCAGTCCGACCTCTTCGGTGCTGTCGACCGGGACCATGAGCGTCAGGTCACCGTAGGAGACCCGGAGCTTGAAGTAACGGCGCTTCTCACCGAGGAACTCGCGCGTGCACAGTTCCTCGATCACTGCTGCGCCGTGTTCCGGATGCACAACCGTGTCGCCTTTTCGGAACACAGGACCCCCTAGGTGTCGGTGGCTTGGGCTCGGCGAATGGACCAAGGGTAGCACGCGGACCCCTCCCCCAGCAAATCAAAACCCCAGGTCAGAGGCCATATTTCGGTCCGCAGCGGCCCCGTTCGGCCCAACCACGAGGCGCCCCCAGCCCTAGGTCAGATGGACGAACGACCCGGTTCGCGTGCCTGCGCAACCGGAACAACGCCAAGAACGCGGGGCGCCGACTGGGATGTCGGCGCCCGCGTATAACCTCGCCATTCGGTCGGCCGTCGGCCCGCCCGGCCATCCACGGCGGGCGGAAGGAGCGTGCGATGCAGGTCGTTCGGGCGGACGGGTTCGGATCGCTGGTGCCCGTGGACGACGCCGCGGCGACGCCGCTCGAGCCGCCCGCCGCCGAGCCCGATCGCTACCCGCTCGTGGTCGCCGAGTGGCACGACGCGTGGTTCGACTTCGAGCAGTCCACGCTCGAGGACCTCCGGCAGGCGTACCTCGTCCGTACCGTTGGGTTCCTCGTGGGCGAGGGGCCGAGGTTCGTCTCCCTCGCGCAGGAGATCCTGCCCGACGGCGAGGGGTTCCGGGCCGTCACCCACATCCCGCTCGCGATCGTCGAACGCCTCGTCCGGCTGGACGCATGTGAGGGATCGGAGGATCGCTGAGCGTGGGGCTGGCCCCGGCCGCCGCCACCCGCTACACTCCCCGAGCCCAGACGTCCGATCCTCGAGATCGGGCCCGACCGGAAGGAGGGATGCCCAGATGGCCGAGAACGCCCTTGTCGTGAGGCCGCATCCCTCCGGGACCGGTTCCTAGGCAGCGCCGCAGGTCGGCGACACGCCCGAGCCGCCCGAAGGGGCGGCTTCTTCGCGTCCTGGGGCCGCGCGCCCCGCGCGCCCACCGCCGACCGAAAGGAACCGCGTTGGATACCGAGAACCTCACCGACGTCGAGGAGCCGACGGCGATCGACCATTTCCTCGCCGAAGGACTCATCACCGACGTCCTGCGCATCGTGAAGACCGGAAAAGAGGCGTCGGTGCACCTCTGCCGCGCCACCCGTTCGACCACAGGCGAGGACCTCCTCGCCCTGAAGGCGTATCACCCGCTCGACCGGCGCGATTTCCGCGACGAGTCGATCTACCGCGACGGCGAGTGGATCAAGGAGCGACGCATCCGGGTGGCGCTCGAGAAGCACACGCGGTTCGGACGCGTGGTGCAGGGCGGCATCTGGGTCGGCCGCGAGTGGGAGACGCTGCGAGCGCTCTCCGACGCGGGCCTGCCCGTGCCGAAACCGATCGCGTGCACCGAGGACGCGATCCTCATGACGTACCTGGGCGACGAGGAGACGTCCGCACCCCAGCTCCGCTCGTTCCGGCCCGACGCCGAGGAGGCACAGGACCTGTTCGAGCAGGTGCTGCGCGCGATCGAGCACATGCTGTACCGCAACGTGATCCACGGCGACCTCTCCGCGTACAACGTGCTCGTCTGGGACGGGCGCGCGATCGTGATCGATTTCCCGCAGGCGGTCGACGCCCGCAAGAACCGGCATGGCCCGGCGCTGCTCGAACGCGACGTGCGGCGGATCTGCGATCACTTCGCGAGGTACGGCGTCGACGCCGATCCGCAACGGATCGCGGGCGACCTGTGGACCGCGTGGGAGTACGCGGACCTCGTCCCCGAGGAGCTCAGGACGGCGATCGAGCTGTGACGGATCTGTGTCGAACCGCGATCAGCCTCTTGAAATCGGTGGACGAGCTGGCCGTAGTGTTTTAGGTTCACTCGACGCTGAAGGGAGGGCAGCGATGGATGTGACGTTCTCCATCCGACTCATGGTCTCGCGCCTCCCGGCGTCGTTCACGGCCTAGCCGGATCTTCCCCGGCACGCCCTCGGCTCGAGGCATCCTGACGGTGATCGAGATATGACCGTCACCGATCCCGAGTCATCCGAAGGACGGGACGCACGTCGTACCAACCGTAGGGGCACACCGGTAACCCCGATCGAAGCATCCGCGACGCAGAGAAGGGTCTGTTCAGCGACGAAGCACCCGAGCAGAGAGCAACGGTGGGTCGAGGACCTCGGGTCCTTCTCTCGCCGCGTCTTGACGACGGTGTTGTTCACCGACGTCGTCGATTCGACCGCCAGCTTGGTTGAGCTCGGTGACCGCGCGTGGGCCGATCTGCTGCGGGATCACCACGCCCGATTCCGCTCCAGGCTTATCGCGTTCGGTGGCCGGGAAGTGGATGCGGCCGGAGACGGCTTCCTCGCGGCGTTCGAGGTCCCTACGATCGCGGTCGCCTTCGCCTGTGCTTTCCACCACGACGTCGTCGACCTCGGCCTCCAGGTCCGGGACCGGGGTGCACACGGGAGAGTGCGAACTCGAGGATGGGAGGCTCCGTGGAGTTACGGTCCATCTCGGGGCGCGCCTCGCGAGCGTCGCGCGTCCCGGCGAGGTGCTGGTCTCGGCGACCGTTCGGGACGTGGTGGCCTGCGGTGGTCTGACGTTCGTCGATCGGGGTCTCTCCCAGCTCCGAGGCGTCCCGGGCCGCAGACGGGTGTTCGCCGCGCAGTTGAGGGACGATCACGTCACCGGGGGGTCGAGGCCGGCTCGATCGAGAGCGGCGGTCGGCGTGAACCATCGTCGTCCTCAGCGATCGCCCGTTGACGCGGCCACCGGATGAGAGGTGCGCTCGCAGGCCCGGATCCGCGGGCCTGCGAGCTCACTCCTCGCGGGCGCCGCGGAACTCGAGCGTGTAGGTCCAGCTCGAGCCGTCGGGTTCGTGCTCGAAACGCTGCAGCCGGCCCGACTCCCCGCCCGGCAGCAGCATCGGCAGGCCGAGGTGCTCCTCGCCGGGCCACAGGTCCTCGCGGGCGCCCTCCTCCATCCGCACGAGGGTCATCGGGAGCTCGCCTTCGCTGCGCAGCGGCTCGCTCCACGCCTCGCTCTCGGCCGGCAGGAGCTGGCGGTATCGCACGAACGGCACCGACACGTGCAGCAGGACGGGCTCGCCGGGCGACTTCCAGGCCTTGCCGAGGTACCGCCACTTCTCGCCGTCCTTGGACGTCTCGACGGCCCAGCTCTCCTCGTTCCCGAGCGGCATGCTTCCGACCCTACGACAACGCGCCCACAACCCCCGAGGCTCCTGCGTGCCAACACGGCCTCGGCTCCGGCATAGGCTCTCGCTGGTCCTAGACGATCGGCGGCGCTCGTGCATCCACGGTTCATGCGGGCGGAGGGAGAGGTCGTGCGGTTCCCGAGCGAGCGCGTCGAGGCACGGGCCCGCTTCACGAGTTCGTCGAGGACGAGCACGATCGCTTGTACAAGGCCCTGTACTTCGTGACCGGGAGCCGCGAGGACGCCGAGGACATCGCTCAGGAGGCGTTCCTCAAGCTCTGGGAGCGATGGGACGACATCGACCGGATCGACGATCCGACGGGGTACCTGTTCCGCGTCGCCCTGAACGGGTTCCGCATGCGACGGCGTCGAGCCGCGACCGCGTTGCGGAAGCTCGCTCCGATCGGTACCGAACGCGACGAGTTCGCCGAGGCGGAGATGCGCGCCGACGTTCGCCGTCTCCTCCTCGGCCTGTCGCCGCGTCAGCGGGCCGCCCTCCTGATCGTGGACCTGCTCGGCTACTCGTCCGAGCAGGCGGCGCGCACCCTGCGCGTCCGTCCGTCCACCGTTCTGAACCTGGCGAGCCAGGGTCGAAGGGACCTCAAGGCGACGGAAGGAGCGCGGGATGCCTGACGTGCGGGAGGTGTTCCGTATGGCGACACAGAAGATCCGGCCCGACGAGGGGTTCGTCGATCGTCAGCTCGAAGCTCAGCGCCGGCGCAGCCGGAACCGGAAGGTGGGCGCGATCGGGCTCGTGGCGGCGCTGATCGTCGGCGTCCTCGCGTTCGTCTCGGTCGTGCTTCCTGGCGACGGCGAGAACGGCACACCCGCCGACCCCGGACGGACGACCCCGGAGCCGGACGTCGCGACCCCTCCGCTCGGTGCGCAGATCGTGGGTCTCGGCGGGGTCGTGATGCAGGAGATCCCGGGGTTGCCGAACGATGCCGAAGGACTCCGCATGTCGCCGGACGAGAGCACGATCGCGTTCATGACCGGTGGCCAGGTGGCGACGATCGGGACCGACGGCACGGGTATGCGGGTGTTGACGTCGGGGGACAACGCCAACACCGGCGACGCGCAGAACGCCGTCTCCTGGTCCCCCGACGGAACGCAGATCGCGTACGCGTTCAGCGGCGACCTCTACGTCATGGATGCGGACGGATCGAACGTTCGACGGCTGACCACCGACCCGGACGGGGGACTACTCCCGGCCTGGTCCCCCGACGGTTCGACGATCGCGTACTGGAACGGCTCCACCACCGGTCAGGACGGCGGACCGACCGACGCCGAGCTCTTCACGATCCCGGTGGGTGGCGGCACGCCGACCCGTCTGACGAACAAAAGACATCCCCGAGATCGAGCCCGCGTGGTCTCCGGACGGCGAGCAGATCGCGTACTTTTCCACGGATCCGGGGGACCTTCGGGTGATGCGGGCCGACGGCACACGCGACCGAACGCTGTTCCACCGCGGCAACTCGGGATGGGCGCCATCCTGGTCGCCCGACGGCTCGAGGATCGCATTCCTCAGATGCTGCAGTGGGGCATCCTTCGTGTCGCCCTTGCTCGCGGTGGAGGTGCTGACGCTCGCCACGGGAGAGACCACCGGGCTGACGGCCGACGGAGTCGACGTGACCGTGCACACCGATTTCAATGGTCCGACCTGGACGCCGGACGGGGCCCTGCTGATCAACCGATTCGACTGAGCCCGGACACCGAACGGCCCGGCAGCCTCTCGGTTGCCGGGCCCTCGGTCTTGCGGGGTCCGACGCGGCCACGCCGAACCCACGATCCGTCTGTTCCCCGATCAGCCCTCCTGCGAACCCGCGAGCTCGACCGGGGGGACGTCCGGCGGAACCCCCGCGCCCTCGAACACGATCTCGCCGTCGCGAGCGTCCACGATCACGGTCTGCCCGGCGCGGAACTCCTTCCACAGGAGCTTCTCGGACAGCGGGTCCTCGACGAGCCGCTGGATCTCGCGACGCAGCGGCCGCGCGCCGAGCGCCGGGTCGTAGCCCTTCTCGGCGAGCAGGGTCTTGGCGGCGTCGGTGAGCTCGATCTCGAGGTCCTTCGCCTTCAGCTGCTCGGTGACCCGCTTCATCATCAGGTCGACGATCTGCTTGACGTCCTCCGGCGAGAGCGAGTGGAAGACGATGACCTCGTCGATGCGGTTCAGGAACTCCGGACGGAAGCTCTTCTTGAGCTCGTCCATGACCCGGTCCTTCATCCGCTCGTACGTGAGCTTCTCGTCGGGGCGAGCCGCGAACCCGATCCCCGGGCCCTTCTGGATGTCCCGGGTGCCGAGGTTCGACGTCATGATGATCACGGTGTTCTTGAAGTCCACCTGGTGGCCCTGCGAGTCGGTCAGCCGCCCGTCCTCCAGGATCTGCAGGAGCGTGTTGAACACGTCGGGGTGGGCCTTCTCGATCTCGTCGAACAGGATCACGCTGAACGGCTTGCGGCGAACGGCCTCGGTGAGCTGGCCGCCCTCCTCGTAGCCGACGTAGCCCGGGGGCGATCCGATCAGCCGGCTCACCGTGTGCTTCTCCATGTACTCGGACATGTCGAGCTGCACGAGCGTGTCCTCGTCGCCGAACAGGAACTCGGCGAGCGCCTTGGAGAGCTCGGTCTTCCCGACGCCCGAGGGGCCGAGGAAGATGAACGAGCCGGACGGGCGCTTGGGATCCTTCAGGCCGGCCCGGGTGCGGCGGATCGCCTTGCTGACCGCCTTGATCGAGTCCTCCTGGCTGATGATCCGCTTGTGGAGCTCGTCCTCCATGCGGAGCAGCTTCTCCGTCTCCTCCTCGGTGAGCTTGAACACCGGGATGCCGGTCCAGGTGGACAGGACCTCGGCGATCTCCTCCTCGTCCACCTCGGAGAGCACGTCCATCTCGCCGGACTTCCACTCGCGCTCGCGACGCTGGCGCTCTTCGAGCAGCTGGCGCTCCTCGTCGCGGAGCGACGCCGCGCGCTCGAAGTCCTGAGAGTCGATCGCCGACTCCTTCTTGAGCCGCACCTCGGCGATCTTCTCATCGACCTCGCGCACGTCCGGCGGCGCGGTCATGCGGCGGATCCGCATCCGCGAACCGGCCTCGTCGATCAGGTCGATCGCCTTGTCCGGCAGGAACCGGTCGCTGATGTAGCGGTCGGACAGGTTCGCGGCCGCCACGAGCGCGTCGTCGGTGAACGAGACGCGGTGGTGCGCCTCGTACCGGTCCCGCAGCCCCTTCAGGATCTCGATCGAGTGCGCGACGGTGGGCTCCTCGACGTTGATCGGCTGGAACCGCCGCTCGAGCGCCGCGTCCTTCTCGAGGTGCTTGCGGTACTCGTCGCGGGTGGTCGCCCCGATCGTCTGGAGCTCGCCACGCGCGAGCATCGGCTTCAGGATGCTCGCCGCGTCGATCGCCCCTTCGGCTGCGCCGGCGCCGACGAGCGTGTGGAGCTCGTCGATGAACAGCACGATGTCGCCGCGCGTGCGGATCTCCTTCAGGACCTTCTTCAGCCGCTCCTCGAAGTCGCCGCGGTAGCGCGAGCCGGCGACGAGCGCGCCGAGGTCGAGCGTGTAGATCTGCTTGTCCTTGAGCGTCTCGGGCACCTCGCCGCGGACGATGTCCTGCGCGAGTCCCTCGACGATCGCGGTCTTGCCGACGCCGGGCTCGCCGATCAGCACGGGGTTGTTCTTCGTCCGGCGCGAGAGCACCTGCATCACGCGCTCGATCTCCTTCTCGCGCCCGATCACCGGGTCGAGCTTCGTGTCGCGCGCGAGCTGCGTGAGGTTCCGCCCGAACTGGTCGAGCACCATCGAGCCCTGGCCGCCCTGGCCCTCGCCCTGGCCGCCCGGGGTCGTCTCGCCCTTGCCGGCGGTGTAGCCGGACAGGAGCTGGATCACGGTCTGACGAACGCGATTGAGGTCCGCGCCGAGCTTCTGCAGCACCTGCGCGGCGACGCCCTCGCCCTCGCGGATCAACCCCAGCAGGATGTGCTCGGTGCCGATGTAGTTGTGGCCGAGCTGGAGCGCTTCGCGCAGAGAAAGTTCGAGCACCTTCTTCGCGCGGGGCGTGAACGGGATGTGTCCGGTGGGCGCGGCCTGCCCCTGGCCGATGATCTCCTCGACCTGCTGACGGACCGCGTCGAGGTTGATGCTCAGACTGTCGAGCGCCTTTGCAGCGACGCCTTCGCCCTCGTGGATCAGCCCGAGCAGGATGTGCTCGGTGCCGATGTAATTGTGGTTGAGCATCCTCGCCTCTTCCTGGGCGAGGACGACGACCCGGCGGGCCCGATCCGTGAACCGCTCGAACATGTCACTCCCTCGGGGCCGGAGCCCTGTCTACTGAACGGCCCCGGGGATCCACGGACCCCGTCCTACCCCCGAGGCGGGTCGAGCGCTCCGGTCCGGCATGGTTCAGTGCGCCTTCCGAAGCGCTCCACGCAAGGGAGTATACCCCCGACCTCCGAACGACCAGGACGCCGGCTCCCGAACCGTTTCGACCCATCTCGATCACCGCTCTCGTTCCGTCCAACGCGGTTCTTACCCGAGTTATTCGGTAGAACGCGCGCTCGGGATGAGGGGGATGTACATGACGTAGGCCGTCAGACGGTGAGTTAGCCCGAATGGGCCATGCAAGTTCAGCCATTCGGGGCGTTGTGGGGGCGCCGACCCTCGGGCAGGATTCCTGTGTTCGGAAGGGTCTTCCCTCGAGGACTCCTTCCCCGAAAAGGAGACGATGACGTTGCGGGTCTTGATCGTCGATGACCACCCCGCGTTCCGTCGTGCCTTGACCTCCGCGCTCAGGTTGGTACGGGGGATCGAGGTTGCAGGGGAAGCCTCGGGAGGGCAGGAGGCGACCACGCGTGCCCGGGAGGACGACCCCGACCTCGTCCTGATGGACCTGTCGATGCCGGACTTCGACGGCATTGAGGCCATGCGCCAGATCCACGCGGAGAAGCCCGAGTTGCCCGTCGTGATCCTCACCGCCCACGCCGACCCAGGCGTGGAGAAGGAAGCCCGGCAGGCCGGCGCCTCGGGGTTCCTGGCCAAGGGCACCGCGCTCGAGGACATCGTGATCGTGCTCCACGAGGCCGCCGAGAGCGCCTCCTAGAAGCACGAGCGCACAAGCCACGAGCGCACAAGCTCGGTCGGTCAGTCGGCCGGGCGGTGGAGCGGGAACAGCACGACCTCTCGAACGCTCTGCGCGTCGGTGAGCAGCATCAGGAGTCGGTCGATCCCGATCCCCAGCCCGCCCGCCGGCGGCATCCCGTGCTCGAGGGCCCGGAGGAAGTCCTCGTCGAACGGGTGGGTCTCCTCCTCCCCCGCCTCGCGGGCCATCTGCTGGAGCACGAACTTCGCCCGCTGCTCGTCGGGGTCCGTGAGCTCGGAGTACCCGGTTCCGAGCTCCATGCCGCCGATCACCGGGTCGACGTGCTCGGTGAGGCTCGGGTCGTCGCGGTGCGGGCGGGCGAGCGGCGACACGTCGCGCGGGAAGTCCATCACGAACGTCGGCTGGATCAGGTTCGGCTCCACGAGCTTCTCGAACAGCTCGAGGACGAGCTTGCCGGGCGGCCACGAGGGGTCGACCGGCAGGTCGTGGCGTTCGGTGAGCTGTGCGAGATCCGGGCGATCGAGCGTGATCTCCTCGCCGACGGCTTCCGAGACGCCGCCGAGGACCGTGATCCGCCGCCACTCGCCGCCGAGGTCGATCTCGTGGTCGCGGAACGTGACCTGCAGCGATCCGGCGACCTCGCGCGCGCTCGCCTGCACGAGGTCGCGGGTGACGTCCATCATCGTCTCGTAGTCCGCGAAGGCCTGGTAGAGCTCGAGCATCGTGAACTCGGGGTTGTACTTCCACCCGACGCCCTCGTTGCGGAAGTTGCGTCCGATCTCGTAGACGCGTTCGAGCCCGCCGACCAACAGGCGCTTCAGGAACAGCTCGAGCGAGATCCGCAGGTACAGGTCCATGTCGAGGTCCCGGTGGTGCGTCACGAACGGCCGCGCCATCGCGCCACCCGCGATCGTCTGCAGGACCGGCGTCTCGACCTCGACGAACCCGCGCTCGTCCAGGTAGGCGCGGACCGCCCGGAGCGTCGTCGCGCGCGCGTCGACGAACGCGCGAGCCTCGGGATCGGTGGCGAGATGCAGGGCGCGTTGGCGCTGCTGGAGCTCGGGGTCCTTGAGCCCGTGCCACTTCTCGGGCAGCGGCCTGAGCGCCTTCGTGAGCATCACGAGCCGGTCGACGAACACGCTCAGCTCGCCCTTGCGGGTCGTTCCGACGCGCCCCGTGGCGCCGACGATGTCGCCGAGGTCGACGTCGGTCAGGAGCCCGCGGCTCTCGAAGTCCGTCTGCTCGTTCACCACGAGCTGGAGATCGCCCGTTCGGTCCCGTAGGACGAGGAACGCGAGCTTGCCCATGTCACGCTTCAGCACGATGCGGCCGGCGACCGTTCGGCGTTCGTCGGTGGTCGTGTCGGCCGCGAGGTCGCCATGCGTCCCGCGGATCGTCGCCACGGCATCGGGTTCGTCGACGCCGAGCGCCTGCGAGAGGTTCAGCGCGAACGCGCGGTCGCCGAGGCGCTCGCGGCTCTCGCGCCGCGCCTCCAGGACCTCGGCCTCCCTGCCGGTGGGCTCGTCGCCCCCCGCCGACGCTTCGTCAGGCATCCGGGGACCCGACGTTGCGTTCGAACACGAGCCGCAACCCCTCGAGCGTGAGCCACGGGTCCTGCTCGTCCACGAACTGGCACTGCGGGACGATCTGCGAAGCAAGGCCCCCGGTCGCAACGACCGTCGCGCTCCCGCCGAGCTCCTTGCGCATCCGCTCGATCATCCCGTCCGTCTCCGCGGCCGTCCCGAAAACCAGCGCGGACTGGATCGCGTCCACGGTGTTCTTGCCGATCACCGAGCGGGGGGCCTGCAGCTCGACCTGCGGGAGCCGGGCCGTCTCGCGCGCGAGCGCCGCGTTCGAGGTCTGCACGCCGGGCGCGATCGCGCCGCCGAGGAACTCACCCTTCTCGGACACGGCATCGTAGGTGGTCGCGGTGCCGAAGTCGATCACGATGCATGGCCCGCCGAACCGATGGAACGCCGCGAGCGCGTTCACGATCCGGTCGGCGCCGACCTCCCTCGGGTTGTCCGTCTGGATCGACAGGCCGGTCTTCGTCCCCGGCTCGACGACCACGGGCGGGAAGTTGAAGTACCGGGTCACCATCTCGCGGAGGGAGGAGGTCATCGTCGGCACGACGGAGCTGACCACGACGCCGGTGATCTGGTTGCCGAACGAGAGGTCCACCTGATCCAGGAGGCCGGCGAACAGCACCGCGAGCTCGTCGGCGGTGCGCTCGAGCTCCGTGGACAGCCGCCAGCGGTGCTCGAGCTCGGCGCCGCGGTAGACCCCGAGGACCGTGTTCGTGTTGCCGACGTTCACGGCGAGCAGCACGCGCGCCTCACCTCCCGGACGGGCAATCCTGCCACGCGCGAGGGTGGGCCGACACGCTCACGAGCGCCGTGGTCAGGCCGATCCGGTCGGCCGCGCGGATCAAGGGAGGGGCAGCAGCAGGTTGTCGATCAACCGGACGTCGCCGAACCGCGCCGCGACGAGGGCCCTGGCCGGCGGCCCGACCGTGGCGATCTCCTCGAACGTGCGATCGTCGACCACGGTCGCATAGTCGAGGCGGGCGGCCGCGGTGGCGCCGATCTCGCGCGCCATCACCGCGATCAGCGTGCCGGCGTCCCGCTCTCCGGACCGGGTCATCGCGGCCGCCTCGCCGAGCGCGAGGAACAGGCAGGGTGCCGCCTCGCGCTGGTCGGGCGTGAGCCGCGCGTTACGGCTCGACAGCGCGAGGCCGTCGGGCTCGCGCACGATCGGGCACGGCACGATCTCGACCGGGATCGAGAGGTCGCGGACCATCCGGCGGATCACGGCGAGCTGCTGCGCGTCCTTCTCGCCGAAGTACGACGTGGAGGGGCCGACGATCCCGCAGAGCCTCGCGACGACCGTCGCGACGCCCCGGAAGTGGCCGGGCCGGGAGGCCCCCTCGATCCGTTCGCCGAGCGGCCCCGGGTCGACCGTGATCTCGGGCTCGCCGTCCGGATACATCTCGCTCACGGACGGCGCGAACACGAGCGCCGCGCCCTCGCGTTCGGTGTCGGCCAGGTCCGCATCCTCGTCCCTCGGGTACGCATCCAGGTCGCGACGGTCGCCGAACTGCAGCGGGTTCACGAAGATCGACACGACGAGCGCGTCGCGTTCGGCGCGCGCGCGGCGCATCAGCACGCGGTGCCCCTCGTGGAACGCCCCCATCGTCGCGACGAAGCCGACGGTCCGGCCGTCCGCTCGGATCCGGTCGCAGGCCGCGCGGGCCTCGGCCACCGTCCGGATCACCTCCACCGCGCGAGCTCCTCCTCCACCGCCTCGCGGCCGTCCGCCGGGAGCCGTCCGGAGCGCTCCGCGAGCCCGAGCGCGAGGTCGGCGAGCGCGACGTAGGGGCGGACGGCCTCGGGGGCGTGATTCGCGAGCGCCTCCAGGTTCCGGCGCACGGTCACCGCGTCGCCGCGGACGGCCGGACCGGTGAGGGCGGCGGCGGGACCGACGCGTTCGACGTTCGCGAGCGTCGCCGCCTGCAGCGGCGCGAGGGCGCCGAGCGGATCATCGAGGCCGGCGGAGCGTTCGAGCTCTTCGGCGATCGCGGTCACCGTGACGAGGTAGTTCGACGCGAAGACGGCGGCCGCGTGGTACAGCGGCTTCAGCTCGTCGGCGATCCGGAACGGGCGGCCGCCGGCGTCACGGGCGAGCCGTTCGCCGAGGTCGTAGCCGGCGTCGTCGAGCGCCGTGACGGCGAAGGCCGCGCCGGGGACCCGCTCGACGGCCGCCTCGACCGTCGGGCAGGTCTGCAGCGGATGGACCGAGAGCGTTGCGGCGCCGAGCGTCGCGGCGGCCCCGAGCGCCTCCAGGCCGGTCGCCCCGCTCGCGTGGACGACGGCCGTCGCGTCGTCGAGCGCCCCCGCGCTCGACATCATCCGGCAGACGGGCTCGATCGCGGCATCCGGCGTGGCGATGACGACGACGCTGGCGTTCGATGCGGCGGCGGTGTCGTCGAGGACGGGCACGCCCGGCAGGAACCGAGCGGCGCGTTCGGGCGTCGCGGCGCCCCCCGCCACGGCCGCGATGCGATGACCGGCCCGCTGCCACAACACGGCGAGCCCGGTGCCGACGCGGCCGGCTCCGATGACGGCGATGTCCACCGAGGGAGTATCCCGCTCCACGGTCCGCGGACTCAGGGGATCCAGAGGATCGGCCCGGTCACATCGCGGGCGCCGTCCGGGAGCTGCAGCCGCGAGATCGAACCGTCCCGCTGGACGACGATCTCGCCGGGAAGGCTGAGGAAGAGCGACCCGTCCACCCCGAACGACGCGTCCAGCACGTCCGCCGATCCGAGCACGAGCTCGGGTTCGCGCACGCCGGTGCCGGAGCCCGCATCGAGCCGGAAGACGCCGGCGGTCTCTCCGACCGAGCCGACGAGCGCGACCTCCGCCCCGTCGGACGACCACGCGAGCACGCGCTCGACGATCAGTGGGTCGTCCCCGCGGCCGATCGTCAGCGGCCCTCCGACCCCCTGCCACCCGAGTAACGTCCCATCGACCCCCGTCGCGGCGCCGTCGGTCCGGCGCGAGGGCGCCAGCAGGAACGCCCCCGGTGGGGAAGCGGAAACGACCGCCACGTCGTCGAACATGAGATGCGGGACGCCGACCGAGCCCGTGAGGTACACGCCGGTGCGGTCGCCCGACGGAGCGGTGAAGTACGTCGCGGCGGAGCTCCGGCTGATCGAGACCACGGGCCCGCAGAAGCCGGGGTCGTCGAGCGCCCACCCGACCTCGCCCGTCCTGATGGCGACGAGACGGATCCGCACACGAGGACAGCCGCCGGATCGTGCCCGATTCGTGGCGAACACGACGCTGCGCCCCTCGGGGCCCCACGCAACGAGATCGCCGCGGCCGACACGCTCGGGCGCCCCGTCGCGTTCGACCACCGGGAGCACGGCGACACCGGTCCGGCCGTCGGGCAGTCGCCGCTCGATGCCGATCGCGCCGAGCTCGGCGGCGGAGACGTCGACGAGCTCGACCACACGGCTCGGGACCTGCGGACCGCGTTGCGAGCCGCCCGACGCCAGATCCAGCACCCAGATCGAGTCGTCCCCGCCCGTGTCGGCGACGATGACGAGCCTGCCCCCGGCGGCGCCCTCCTCGCTTGAGGGTCGCAGTGCCCGGTCGGGATCGTCGTCGAGCAGCAGCTCGAACGCCGTGACCGCCACGAGCGCCAGCACGACGACCACCGCGAGCGCGACGCGCGAGCCGCCTCGTCCGTCCCGGGGATCGCCGGTCGGAGGGACATCCTCGTCGAGGGCCCCGGCCCGGTCGGGACCGCGATCGGCAGGGCGGAAGAGCGCGGCGCCGCAGTTCGGGCATGTCCGCCCCAATCGCCGTCCCTGCCAGTCGCACCGGAAGCAGACGGCGTCGTTCACGACACCGGGAGCGGCGGCGCGAAGGGCCGGACGCCGAACACGACGTCGGGCGACAACCGGATCTCGGCCAGGCGTCGCCCACCGGGGAGCATCGGATCGTCGTCGAGCTCGGCGAGCGGGACGAGGACGAATCCGCGCTCGTGCATCCGTGGGTGCGGGATCTCGAGGTCCGGCTCCTCGACCGTCCGGTCGTCGAACGTGAGGATGTCGACGTCGATCGTCCGCGGGCCCCACCGTTCGGCCCGTTCGCGGCCGAGCGAGTTCTCGACGGCCTGCGCGGCCTCGAGCAGCTCGCGCGGGGCGAGCGTCGTCCGGACCTCGATCACCGCGTTCAGGTACGCCGGCTGCGGCGGGCCGACGGGCTCGGTCTCGAACACGCGGGACGAGCGCACGACGTCGACGCCGTCCGTCTCGGCGAGGAGCCGGACGGCCGCTCGCAGCTGCTCGAGCCGGTCGCCGAGGTTCGTGCCGAGGGCGACGTACGCGGACGTCGCGACCGAGGGCGCGCCGCGTGCCTCCATCGCTTCAGCGCTCGGCGCTCGCTGCGGCGGCCACGCCCTGGACGTCGTTCGAGCGCGCCGCGCCCGGCTTGTGGACCACCGCGTTCACGCGGACGACGCCGTCCTGCGCGAGCACGGCGTCGGCGACAGCGTGCGCGAGCGTCTCGAGCAGATCGAACGAACCCTGCTCCACGGACTCGCGCGCCGTCCGGATCAGCGAGCGGTAGTCGGCGGTCGAGGTGAGCCGGTCGTCGCCCACCTCGACCTCGGCGTCGAGATCCACGACGAAGTCCTGCGGCTCGTCCTTCTCTCCCGGGTTCGCGCCGTGACGGCCCCGCGCGGTGATGCCGGTGAGGAACAGCCGCGTCACCATCGGTCGTCCTCCGGCGGGCGCCGGCCGAGCTGTACGGTCACGGGACCCTCCTCGTGCCCGTGCGGGACCCCAAGGTACATCCGGCGCAGCCACTGGAAGATCAGCGGGACGACGGTGTCGGCCGCGTCCTCGAGGAGGAAGTGCCCGCAGCCGGGCAGGAGCGCCACCGAGGCCATCGGGAGCGCATCACCGAGGCGTTCGGCGAGCTCGGCGGGCAGGAACCGGTCGTCCTCGCCCCACAGCACGAACGCCGGGATCTCGAGCTCGGCGAGCCGAGGTTCGATGCCGACGAGGCCCCCGCCGTCGAACGCGGCGGCGATCCTCGTGAACCGCTCGACGCCGTCGTCGCGTTCGAACGGCCGTCGGTACTCGGCAAGGTCGGCGTCCGAGAGCCGGTCGCGGTGGCCCATCCCCCGATCGAAGAAGCCGTCGAACCACGAGCGGATGAACGCCGGGTCGACGTCCACACGTTCGCGCAGCTCGGCGATCGACGGCGACGGCCAGGCATCGAACGCGATCGAGTCGATCAGGACGAGCGCCTCGGCTCCCCCGCCGAGCGCGACGAGCTGCGCGATCCCGCCGCCTCGGCCGTGACCGACGACGGCGAACCGTTCGATCCCGAGGTGCTCCAGCAGCTCGCGCATGATGCTCGCGTGCGGCTCGAGCCGCAGGTCGGCGCCCTCCGGCGACTCGGAGTCGCCCGAGCCGAGGAGGTCCGGCGCGATCGCCCGCATGAACGGCGACAGCATCGGGACCAGGTGCCGCCAGACGTACGACGACGTGAAGCCGCCGGAGAGCAGCAGGACGGCCGGCGCCTCGGGATCGCCCGCGTCGACGAACGCGATCTCACCGACGGACAGCCGGGCCCGCGACTTCTCGATCCAGCTCACGCGCCGGCCTTCGAGATCGCGTCGACCACGCGGACGACCCGGACGATCTCCTGCACGTCGTGGACGCGGACGACGTGCGCGCCGCGCGACACCATCCATGCGACCGCCGCCGCCGTGCCCTCGACCCGTTGGTCCTCGGGCAGGTCGAGCAGGGTCCCGAGGAACCGTTTGCGCGACGGCCCGACGAGCACGGGGCGTCCGAGGTCGAGGAACGCGTCGATGCGGCGGATCAGCGCGAGGTTGTGGTCGAGGTCCTTGCCGAACCCGATGCCGGGGTCCACCACGATGCGGTCGGGCTCGACCCCGGCGAACTCGGCGGCCTCGACGCGCTCGCGGAGGTACTCGTGCACCTCGGCGACCACGTCGTCGTAGATGGGTTCGACCTGCATCGTCTTCGGATCGCCCCGCATGTGCATGAGGACGATCCCCGCGCCGTGCTGGCTCGCGAGCTCGAACATCGCCGGGTCCGACCCGCCCGAGACGTCGTTCACGATCGTCGCGCCGGCCTCGAGCGCCGCAGCCGCCACCTCGGCCTTCCGGGTGTCGATCGAGATCGGGATCCCCGGCAGGTAGCGCGCCAGGCGCTCGATCACGGGCACCACGCGTTCGATCTCGACCTCGGCGCCGACGGGATCGGAGCCCGGGCGGGTGGACTCGCCACCCACGTCGACGATGTCGGCGCCGGACTCGGCCATGTTCACGCCGTGATCCACGGCGGCGCGTTCACCGAGGAACCGACCGCCGTCGGAGAAGGAGTCGGGCGTGACGTTCAGGATGCCCATGACGAGCGTGCGTTCCGAGCAGTCGAACGCGCGCTCGCCGACGCGCCAGACGGGACCGCCCACGGGTCCATCGTAGCGAGGGGTCCGGTTCAGCCGAGGGTCACGTGCGTGAGCGTGCCCTCGTAGTTCAGGATCCAGATCGAGTCCGGGGCGACCGCCATCGCGACGGGGGCTCCGTCTTCGAGGACGGCCAACTCGGCAACGTCTCCGGTCGCCGCATCGAACAGGTTCAGTTGTCGATCCGTTCCGGTCTGCGGATCGAGGCTCAGGAACCAGATCCCTCGATCGTCCGCCTCGACGAACCCACAGCAGTCCGAGAACCTCCGCGGAACCTCGACCGGGTCATCGAACTCCACTCCCCGAGGATCGAGACGCGCGAACCCGGGATCGAGCGAGACCCACACCTGGCCGCCGGTGATCACCGGCATCGGGGTGATGTACTCGCCGGGGACCTCGACCCTCGAGACGGCATGGGTGTTCGGATCGATCACCGCCGCGCGGCCGGCAGCGTTGGCAGCTCCGGGGCCGCTCTCGAGGACGACCAGGCGACCCTCGGCGCCGACGATCGAGTGCGCCCATCCCGTCTCGAGCGGTATCCGCGCCAAGACGTCGCCGCTCGAGAGATCGACGCGCACGACCTCCATCTCCTGGTCGACGCTTTCGTCGCCGAACACCAGGACCCACAGCTCACCGTCGAGGAACGTCAGGTCGGCGCCGTGGGTTCCTCCGAACTCGAACGTCTGCACGACCTCGTCCGTCGTCGTGTCGATGCGGATCACCGCCGCATCCGCGCCACCACCCGGATCGTCGAACGCGCCGGGAGCTTCGAGCGAACCCGTGACCCAGAGGCTGCCGTCTGATACGACCATGGCCCCGCCGCCGACCTCCCACGTGGGGATGACCTCCACGGGGATCTCGGCCTGCACCTCGTGGGTCGCAGGATCGATCCGGATGATCCGCCCGCCGAAGCTGCCCTCATCGTTCGACGCCGCGACCCAGATGCTGCCCTCGCCGTATGCGACGGAGCGCACGTCGTTCGCCACGTCGAAGGTCTCGACTACCTCGGCACCCGTTGGCACCGGGGTCGGCCCGACCGTTTCCACTGGAGCCGGAAGTGGCTGCCACGCGATGTCGCCGGCGACACCGACCCCCGGCTCGTCCGCGATCGGCGTGAGCCCCGTTCCGTCCGCGTTCATCACGTACAGCGCGTCCTGCGGGCTGTAGTCGTCGACCTCCAGGTTCCCGACGAACGCGATCAGGCTCCCATCGGGCGACCAGACGGGGTTGTCGACGTATCCCGCACCCATCCCTCCGAGGATCATGTGCTCGTCCGAGCCGTCCGCGTTCACCGTCCAGATGCCCCAGTCCTCGTTCCGGATCGCCGCGAACGCGAGCCGCGAGCCGTCGGGCGACCAGCTCGGCCACCAGTCGCTTCCGCCACTCCCGCTCGAGACCTGGCGGACGTCGCTCCCGTCCGGCCGCATCGTGAAGATCGCGGGCCGCGGGACGGATGCCTTCTCGGTGTTCCGGACGAACGCGATCGTCGAACCGTCCGGCGACCACACGGGCATGAACTCGTCCGCAGCATCGGACGTGACGCGCACGACGTTCGAGCCGTCCGCATCCATCACGTAGATGTCGGTCGGACAGTCGAACTCGTGGGGGGAGCCAGCCTCACAGCGCCCGATCGACGGGTCGTATGAGGTGCTCGAGAAGAGGATCTGCGTGCCGTCCGGCGACCACGACGGCCACGAGTCGTTCACGCCGTCGGTCAGACGCACCGCTTCGCTGCCGTCGAGGTTCGCGGTCCCGATCCCGGTCCCGCCGACGACGTAGTTGTCGTAGGCGATCCGCGAGCCGTCCGGCGAGAACGAGATCCGGCTGCGGTGACTCCCGTCGTCCGTAGAGAAGACGACGCGCCGGCTCGATCCGTCCGGCGCAACCGCATCGATCCGACTTCCGCCCTCGCCGCCGCCGACACGGAACCAGATCTCGCCGTTGGCCTTGGGCCCCAGGAGGCTGCCGCTCGTTCCGGTCGCGGGCTCCGAACCCCCGAAGGTCACCGCGGCGAGCCCGATCCCGGCGATCGCGATCACCAGCGCGACGGCCGCCGCGAGTGCTCGATGCACCCCCGGCGTCGGTGGGATCCCGGAGCGAGGTTCGCGGGTCTCGATGTCGCGCCAGAGATCCGGCGATCCGCTGCGCGAGAGCGAGCGGAAACGTTCGTCGAGGTCAGCCATCGTCGTCCTTGAGGAGCTCTCGCAGGCGCCGCCGCCCGCGCATCAGATGGACGCGGACCGCGGCCTCGGTCGAACCCACGATCCGCGCGACCTCCTTGGCCGGATAGCCCGCGGCGTCGTGCAACACCACCGCCCGCCGCTGCTTCTCGGACAGCGCGCCGAGCGCGACCACGAGGTCGCGCGCCGGCTCCTCCATCTCGTACGTCCCGATCGTCTCGACCACCGGTCGCTTCCTCCGCTCCTTCAGCTCGCCGCTCGCGATCCGGAACGCCGCCCGCCAGACCCACCGCTCGGGGTCCCGAACGTCCTTGCCCCGCCGCAGCACCTGCGCGAACGCCTCGGCCACCGCGTCGCTCGCCACCTCCGGGTCGCCCGCGAACGCGAGCACCGCGCGCCACATCCGGTCGCCACGCTCCCGGTATAGGCGCTCGATCTCCTCCGAGCGTGAGCCGCCCGCCGGCGAGCGTTCCACTCTCACCTTCACAGGAGGGAAGACCGGCCCGAACGTGAACACGGTTCCGAGGTGGTGGGGATCTTCCGGCGGCGGCCGATCTCGGAAACGAGATCAGCCTCGTTCGAGAAGCTCACGCGATCTCGACGACCTACCCCCGGCTCAGCCCTTGCCGATGTGGTGGAGCGCCTCCTGGCGCGTCCGGGCGTCGTTGCGGAACAGCCCGCGGACCGCCGAGGTCACCGTGATCGAGCCGGGCTTCTTGATCCCGCGCATCGTCATGCACAGGTGCTCGGCCTCGATCATCACGAACACGCCTCGCGGCTCGAGCGCCCGCTCGATCGTGTCGGCGATCTCGGTCGTGAGCCGCTCCTGCACCTGTGGACGCTTCGAGAGCACGTCGACGACCCGGGCGATCTTCGAGAGGCCGGTGATGCGGCCGTCCTTGTTCGGGATGTACGCGACGTGGGCGTGGCCGTTGAACGGCAGCAGATGATGCTCACACAGCGACTGCAGCGGGATGTCCTTCACCATGATCATCTCGTCGAAGTTGGCGCCCGAGACCACCTGCGGGATCGGCGTGGGGTCGACGCCCACGCCCGCGAAGATCTCCTCGAACATCTCGGCGACGCGCCTCGGCGTGTCCTTGACGCCGTCGCGATCTGGGTCCTCGCCGATCCCCTCGAGGATCAGCCGCACGGCCTGTTCGACCTTCGCCCGGTCGACGTCGGCCATCAGGCGGCCACCAGTTCGTCGAGCGCGTCCGCAAGCCGGTGCAGGTCCGGCAGCTCGGCCACCCGCGGCAGGTCCGAGTACTCGTGCATCCGGTTGATCCACACGGCCTGCAAGCCGAGCTCGTTCGCCGGCGCGATGTCGTGGAACAGCGACGCGGCGACGTGCACGTGCCGCTCGCGGTCGGCGCCGGTCCGCTCGAAGAACGTGGTCCAGTGGCCGTGCGCGGGCTTGTACGACCCGATCTCCGAGGCCGTCACGCGCTCGTCCGTCGGCACGCCGATCAGCTCGAACGACGCCTCGAGGTAGTCCGGGTCGGTGTTCGACAGGATACCGAGCTTCCACCCGCGCGTACGCAGCTCGGCGAGGGAGACGGGTACCTCGGGGAACGGCGGCCACGTGGGGAGCGAGTCGCCGAGCGCCTGCCGATCGTCGTCCTCGAGCTCGAGGCCCTCGCGGTGCGCCACGCGCTCGAGCGACTCGGCCAGGACCTGCCGGTACGTCACCGAGCGACCGTGCTGCACCTCGGGTTCGATCTCGTGATACGCGGAGAGCAGCAGCTCGGCGTCGTGCTCGGGCCACAGGTCCGAGAGCGTGTCGCGGATGCCGCCCATCCAGTCGATGAGCGTTCCGTAGCAGTCGAACGTGGCCCAGCGATCCCCCGCCATCGCGCGGGAAGCCTATCCGACGGGCTTGGGCGGGATCGTCCCGGGCGTCGGGTGTCCGGTCGTGCGGATCGCCCTGCGCGAGACCGCGAGGCCCGCGCCGCGGACCGCCTGATCGCGCTGGGGTCGCTTGGGGATCTCCTTCAGGAACGCCTCGACCTCGTCGCGCTCCAGGGTCTCCTTCTCGACGAGCAGCGCCGCGAGCTGGTCGAGCTTGACCCGGTTGCCCTGCAGGATCTCGAGCGCCTCGTCGTGCGCATCGTCGATCAGCCGCCGGACCTCGTTGTCGATCTCGAACGCCACCTGATCGGAGTAGTCGGGCTGCGCCGTGTAGTCGCGCCCGAGGAACACCTCGTGCTGCTTCTGCCCGAGCGTGAGCGGGCCGATCGTGTCGCTCATCCCGTACTCGGTCACCATCTGCCGCGCCACCTTCGTCGCGCGCTCGATGTCGTTGGCGGCGCCGGTGGTGATGTCGCCCACGATCAGCTCCTCGGCCACGCGCCCCCCGAGCAGCATCGCGAGCTCGTCGATGAGCTCCTCGCGGGTCATGAGGAACTTGTCCTCCTCGGGCAGCGTGAGCGTGTACCCGAGCGCGCGTCCGCGCGGGATCACGCTGATCTTGTGGACCGGGTCGGTGTTGGGAAGGATGTGCGCGACGAGCGCGTGGCCGCCCTCGTGGTACGCGATCATGCGCCGCTCGCGCTCGCTCATGACCCGCGTCTTGCGCTCTGGGCCGGCCATCACCCGGTCGATCGCCTCCTCGACCTCCTTCATCGAGATCGCTTTCTTGCCCCAGCGGGCGGCGAGCAGTGCCGACTCGTTGATCGTGTTCGACAGGTCGGCGCCGGTGAACCCGGGGGTCCGCTTGGCGATGATCGCGAGGTCCACGCTCTCGTCGAACGGCTTGCCGCGCGCGTGCACCTTGAGGATCGCCTTGCGGCCCTCGAGGTCCGGACGATCGACGGTGATGTGGCGGTCGAACCGGCCGGGCCGAAGGAGCGCGGGGTCGAGGATGTCCGGGCGGTTCGTCGCGGCCATGAGGATCACGGCCGTGCGCTGATCGAACCCGTCCATCTCGACGAGGAGCTGGTTGAGGGTCTGTTCGCGTTCGTCGTGGCCGCCGCCGAGCCCGGCGCCGCGGTGCCGGCCCACGGCGTCGATCTCGTCGATGAACACGATCGCGGGGGCGCTCTGCTTCGCCTGCTCGAACAGGTCGCGGACGCGCGCCGCGCCCACGCCCACGAACATCTCGACGAAGTCCGATCCGCTGATCGAGTAGAACGGGACCCCGGCCTCGCCCGCCACCGCCCGGGCGAGCAGGGTCTTGCCGGCACCCGGAGGGCCGAACAGCAGGACGCCGCGGGGGATCTTCGCGCCCATCGCCTGGAACTTCGCGGGGTTCGAGAGGTACTCCTTGACCTCCTGGAGCTCCTCGATCGCCTCGTCGACGCCGGCGACGTCCGCGAACGTCGTCTTCGGCTGGTCCTTCGTGACCATCTTGGCGCGCGCCTTGCCGAACTGCATCACGCGCCCGCCGCCGCCCTGGGACTGGTTCATGATGAAGATGAACGCCCCCACGATCAGGATCACCGGGATCAGCTGGAAGAGGAACCCGACGAGCGCCGACCCCTTCTGCGGATCGACCGAGACCTCGACGCCCTTCTCGCGGAGTTCCTGCGCGACCTCCTCGGTCGCTTCGACGTACGCGGCGCGGTAGGTGCTGCCGTCGGAGAGCTCGCCCTCGATCACGCCGTCGCCGAGCAGGAACTTGGCGGTCCTGACGTTGCCCGCATCGACCTCGGCCCGGAACTCGTCGTAGGTGAGCTGATCGGGCGTCGAGCCGCGGTTCGCGAACAACAGGAAGAGCCAGATGCCGGCGAGGACGATGAGGATGTAGACCGCCGGTCCGCGGACGAGCCGTCGGTACGGCGACCCGGGGTCGGTAGCCAGGGGTTGTACTCCTTTCAGGGCCTCGCGACGTCGGAGACGCTTCGGGGCCCGCGCGTCGAGGACGCTCCGAGCCCGAGCGCGATGGTAGCACCAAGGTTCGGATCTGCCGATACCCCGAACGGCGGACTCGCCCGTCTACCAGCGGGGATGCCGAGACGCGAGGTCAGACGTCGCCGTAGGCCTCGGGGCGCAGCACCCCGACGTACGGCAGGTTGCGGAACCGCTCGGCGAAGTCGAGGCCGTAGCCTACGACGAAGTCCGGCGGGATCTCGAACCCGACGTACTTCACGTCGAGCGGCACCCGCTGGATCCCCGTCTTCTTCAGGAGCGCGCACACCTCGAGGCTCGCGGGACGCCGCCCCCGCAGGTTCTTCAGCAGGTAGTTGATCGTCAGCCCGGAGTCGATGATGTCCTCGATCAGCAGGACGTCCCGCCCCTCCAGGTCGTGATCGAGGTCCTTCAGGATCCGGACGACGCCCGAGGTCTTCGTCGCTGCCCCGTACGAGGCCACCGCCATGAAGTCGACCTCGAGCGGGAGCCGGATGTGGCGCGACAGGTCGGCCATCAACACGAACGCGCCCTTCAGCACGCCGATCAGTAGCAGCTCGCGGCCGGCGTAGTCCTCCGTGATCTGCTCGCCGAGCTCCCGGAGCTTGTCCTGGAGCTCCTGTTCCCCGATGACGATCCGGTCGATGTCCTCCTCGCGCGCGTCGGTCGGCACGTCGATGGCGGACGCTCGAACGGAGTCGTCGAGATCGGACAGCGCGACCTGGCCTTCCATCTCGCCCCCCTTCACACCCGGCTCTCGGGGGAAGTGCGAGAGACGGAAACATACTCCCGCTCGCGGCGGGCCTTCAAACCGTTCGGCAGGTCGCGGCGGCGCCCGGGCCGGCCGGCCGCCAGGTCCAGCACCGCCTCGACCGCCTCCTGGGTCCAGGCCGGCCCCTCGCCAAGGGTCATGACCCTGAACAGCGAGAGGCGGACGACACGGGACGCCACCGGCTTGGGCAGGGATCGCAGCCCGGCGGCGTCGAACCGCTGCTCCTCGCCGTCGCCGTCTGTCACGACCCGGCGCATGGTGTCGACGGCGACCCGGTACAGCTCCGTGCGGTCGTCCCGGAGGAGGTCGGCCGACCGTGCGATCGGTCGTTTCACCTCACGACCGGTTGCACGTTCGATCGCCGGGATCACCTCGAGGCGGATCGCGTTGCGAAGGAGCGTCCTGTCCCGGTTCGTCGGGTCCAGCCGCGGACGGAGGTGCAGCGCCCGACAGAACGCCTCGACCTCGGAGCGCTCGACCTCGAGCAGGGGCTCGACGATCGCGACCTCTCGCGACCCCGGCCAGATCCCGCTCACGCCCTCGAGTCCCGAACCGCGGATCAGGTTCAACAGCACCGTCTCGGCCTGGTCGTCGAGGGTGTGTCCCTCGGCGATCGCCGCGGCGCCGATCTCTCTCCGGGCTTCGTTCGCGGCGTTCATCCGCTCCGCGGTCGCCCAGGCCTCGACCGACTCACCCTTCCGCGGTTCGTCCTGCGCGACCCGCAGGTGGAACGGCAGATTCAACCGTTCGGCCAGGCGGCGGACGTAGTCGGCGTCCTTCGACGAGTGGCGGCGGAGCCGATGGTCGAAATGGAACACCTCGAGCCGGATCCGGAACAGCCGCCGAAGGCGCCACAGCGCATGAAGCAGGCACACCGAGTCCGGTCCACCGGAGACGCAGACGAGCACCCGGTCCCCCGGCGCGAACATCTCGTGCTCCCGGGCCGTCTTCGTCACCCGTTCGAGGATCCGGGCGACGGCCGGCGGGCGGCGCATCAGCCTCCCGAGACCCTCCCCACCCAGCGATCGGGTTGCACGATCTCGTCGGCGGTCGGGAGGTTCGCCGCCTCGCGCCAGATCTCGTTGAAGCCGTCCATCCCGGCACGCTCGACGACCGCGCGGACGAAGCGTTCCCCGGCGGCGTACTGCCGCACCTTGGTCTCGAACCCGATCGCCTGCTGGAACGACTTCTCGACCCCGGTCCGGGACTGGCGGCGCTGCCGCAGGGCGTTCCGCATCCGGTCGAGGTCCTGCACCTCGCTCTCGGCGACCGCGTTCATCACGAACGTCGCGTGCCCCTCGAGGAGGGTCATGAGCGACTGCATCTGCGCGAACAGTTCCCGCTGCTCGTCGTTCATGAGGAGCAGGATGCCGTTCGCGCCCTTCCAGTCGGCGCCGGCGCGCACGGCTTCGATCGCCCGCCGCATCTGCGCGACGACCTCACGCGAGTCGACCTGCACCGTCTCGAGGTAGCGCCCGATCAGATGCTCGAGGTGCGGGCGCAACCACGGCGTCGCGCCGAACTGCACGCGGTGCGTCACCTCGTGGATCGCCACCCACAGCCGGAAGTCGCGCGGGGGCAGGCGGAAGCGGCGCTCGACGTCGATCAGGTTCGGCCCGACGAAGTACAGGAGGCCGTCGTCGTCCGGCGGCAGGAAGGCGTCGTACTGGCCGAGGACCTTCCTCGAGACGTATCCGAGCAGCCCACCGATCTGCGCGCCGAGCGCCTTGCGGCGAAAGCCCGACCGAGGGGCGCCCTCGGGAAGCACCCGCGCCGCGAGCGGCTCGAGCAGCCGCTGGAGTCCGTTGAGGTTGGCGTTCACCCACTCGCCGCGGGACATGACCCACGCCCTCGAACGGAAGCCCGCGTCCGAGGACAGCCTCGTGAACCCGGAGATCATCCCCTCGGCGCGAGGGGCGGCCTCGGCGAGGTCCTCCCGCATCTCGGCGCGCTCGGCCGGCGTCGACGGCGGACCCGAGCCGCCGACGCGACGGCCGGTGTCGGCTGCCGTGCCCCAGTCGACGAGCGCGGCGGCGCGAGAGCCCATGGACCAGTCGATGGTTGCGGCCTCCATGGCCCGGAGGGCTACCCCTCGGCCTTCTTGCGGGCGGCGATCATCGCCGCTCGGCGGGCCTGGCCCTCGGCGACGCGACGATCCGTGCCCTTCTCCAGGAGCTCGGCCAGCACGCGGTCGAACGTCTCCTGATCGAGCGAGACCTCCGCATGCTCCGCGGGTGCCGGCGCCGGCGCGGCGGCCGCGGCCGGGGCTGCGGCGGCGGCGGAAGCTTGCGCCGCGTGCGCCTCCGCAGCCGGTGCGGGTGCCGGAGCGGCCGATGCGGGAGCGCCCGCGGCCGGGGCCGCCGCGGGCGGTGCGAGCGTGGCGGTCGCCGGCGCGGCGGGGGCGGCTGCCGTTACGGGCGCCGCGGCCGCGACCACCGGCGCCTGGACGACCGCCGGCGCGCCGACCACGTTCACGGGGCGGCGGACCTCGCCGCCCGGCTGCCGTCTCGGGAGCCGAACGCTCTTGCGCGTCTCCTCGTCGGTCTGGAACCTCGGTGCCAGCCGCATGTAGCCGAACACCACCAACAGGACGAGCGCGATCGCGAGGAGCGCGAGCAGGACGGCGGTGATGTACACCCAGCCGCCGTTGTTCTCCACGGGGGTGACCGTCGGGTTGATGCTGACCTGACCCAGCACGGCGGCGATTCTAACGGCCTACGGCCGGCCGCGAGGGCGGGCCCGAGAACGGGAAGCGAGCCGGGGAGCGGATTCGAACCGCCGACCTGCCGCTTACGAGGCGGCTGCTCTGCCACTGAGCTACCCCGGCGAACGGCAGCAGTGTACGGGCCGTGGGGACACCATCGGCGAGCGTGGTGCTGCCCGGTTCGCGCCCTCAGCGTGGTCTGGGATGATGCGCCGGTCATGGCAGGGGGCAACGGAAGCAGCGGGGGTGCCGGGATCGGCCGCGTGATGGTCGGGACCGACCGCTCCGAGACCGCTGAGCGGGCGGTCGAGTGGGCGGCCGCGTTCGCGGAGCGGTACACCGCCGAGCTCCACGTGGTACAGGTGGTGATCCCCGCCCACCCGGCCGACACCGAGCACGGGACGGCCGAGGTCACACGCGCGCGGATGGCGGCGGACGAGCTGCAGCTCTACGCGACCAAGATCGCCGGCGATCGCGGTCGCGCCCACGTCGTGATCGACGACGACCCGGCCCTGGCGATCGTCCACGCGACCGAGGAGCACGACATCGACGTCCTCGTGGTCGGCAACGCCGGGATGGCCGGGCGCAAGGAGTTCCTGCTCGGCAACGTGCCGAACCGGATCAGCCACAACGCGCGGTGCACCGTGATCATCGTGAACACGACCGGCGACGGCCGGACCGCCACGGTCGAGCGCCCCGCAACGACGACGATCCGTTCGAGCGCGGTCCAGACCGAGACCGAGCCGCACATGATCGCCCGCGGCACGAAGATCGCGACGGTCTTCGCCAAGCACGGCCTGAAGCAGCTCTTTGGCCGGCCCGAGGAGGACGGCACCGCCGGCCGCCGCCGGCAGGCGGCTCGGCTCCGGGCCTCCCTCGAGGAGCTCGGCCCGACGTTCGCCAAGATCGGCCAGATCCTGTCCACGCGACCCGACCTCCTGCCGCCCGAGTTCATCGAGGAGCTCGCGACGCTCCAGGACAACGTGCCGCCGCTCACCGAGGAGCAGGTCGTCAAGGTCATGGAGCAGGAACTCGGCGTGCCGTGGGAGGACGTCTTCGAGACCATCGATCCGCAGCCGCTCGCGGCCGGGACGATCGCGCAGGTCCACCGGGCGACGCTCGCCGACCACACGAAGGCCGTCATCAAGGTCCAGCGCCCCGACGCCAGGGAGGACATCGAGCAGGACCTCGCGCTCCTCGAGGTATTCGCGGAGAAGGTCTCGGAACGCCCGGGCCTGAAGCAGGTGGTCGACATGCAGGCGGTGTTCGAGCACCTGTCGGAGTCGCTGCACCGCGAGCTCGACTTCCGGAGCGAGGCGGACAACATCGCCCGGATGGGCGAGGTGATCAAGGACTTCCCGCGCCTGCGCGTCCCGGTCGTCCACGCCGAGTACTCGACGTCGCGGCTGCTCGTGATGCAGGACATCGGCGGCGGCCCCGCGACCTCGGCGCCCGAGGGGCCGGCGCGAACGGAGGCCGCGCGGCAGCTGCTCGAGTCCTTCTACAAGCAGATCCTCGTGGACGGCTTCTTCCACGCAGACCCGCACCCCGGCAACCTCATGTGGCAGCACGAGGAGGAGGTCCTGTACTTCCTGGACCTCGGCATGATCGGCGAGGTCGGGGCCGAGCTGCGCGAGCACATGATGCTGCTGCTGATGGCGTTCTGGCAGAACGACGTCGGCTTCCTCACCGACATCACCCTGATGCTCACGGGCGCCATCAACCGGACCGACCTCGACATCGACGCGTTCCAGGAGGAGCTCGGCGCGCTCATGGCGAAGAACCGCGGGGCGTCGCTCAAGGACATCCAGCTCGGTCCGGTGCTCCAGGAGATGACCGAGATCGCCCTGCGATACGACGTCGCGCTCCCCGCCTCGCTCACGCTCACGGCCAAGGCACTCGCGCAGATGCAGCTGGCGGCCGCGACGCTCGATCCGCACATCGACCCGTTCGACGTCGCGGGCAAGTTCCTGATGCGCTCGGTCGTGCGCGGGATGGGCCGCAAGCTCGACGTGACGTCGCTCTTCTATCAGGCCCAACGATTCAAGGTCCGGTTCGAGAAGGTGGTCGAGGCCGTCGAGCGGCTGATCGGCGCTCGGCCCGGCCAGAAGCTCGAGGTGAACTTCCGCGCGGCGTCGCTCGAGACGACGGTCCGTCGCGCGGGGCGGCGGCTCGCGATCTCACTGACGGCTGGCGCGGCCATCCTGGGCACCGCGCTCACGGCCGTGTCCAACCGCGTGGCCGACTGGGTGCCGCCGGTGTTCGGCGCGGTGGCGTTCGTCCTGACGATGGCGCTGCTCGTCGACCTGTTCCGGAAACGCCAGACCTAGGCCTATAGGTCCACCTCGCCACCCTTGGACGTGAGGGTGGTCGGCGCATCCTTCTTCTTCGTCGGCTCCTCGCCGGCTTGCTGACGCTTGCGGACCGCTCGCATCACGAACTTCTCGAGCACGAACGCGACCAGCGCCATCGCGATGCCGACGAGCCACCGCTCGATGCGCCGCCACGCGCTCCTCGGCTTGCGGTGCTCGACGGTCATGCTGCGACCTCCGCCCGGTCCCGGGCCCCGAGCCACGCGAGGACGATGAACGCGAGGCCCCAGGCGAGCGCGAGCCACGCCCACAGGGTGTCGAACGTGCTCACGTGATCCGGGTACGCGATCGAGCCGAGGCCGAGGATCGCCATCGCGGCGCCGGCCAGCCACGCGGCGAGCCGCCAGCCGACGGCGCCGAGCCCGGGTGCGATCGCGAACAGCAGCATCATCATCGATCCGGCGGCTTGCCCGCTGTAGTGATGGAGCTCCACGTGGGGATCCGAGACGAACCCTTCGGACTGCAGCCGCACGTGGGTGAGCGCGTAGGCGACGACCGGGATCGCGGCCAGCAGGACGAGGGCGAGGAACCCGACCCGCTGCCGGCCGACCCGGAGCAGCGAGCGGCGATCCGGATGCAGGGCGAACAGGATCACGGTGACGAGCGCGGGGAAGAACCAAAACCCCGAGATCACGTCGCCCGAGAGCAGCCCGCCGACGAGCGCGCCGAGCGATCCCAGGGCGAGGCCCTGGTAGGTGGCGACGTTGCGCTCCGGCGAGATCGCGAGCGCGAGGAGCCCGCCGCCGAGGATGACGCCGTACACGGCGAGACCGCCGATGTTGTGGAACAGGTGGATCTCCTGGTCCTCGCTCACGAACGAGCCGATCAGGAACGGGACGCTGAACACGATCGCGAAGGCGGCGAGCACGCCGGCGACGATCCGGAAGGCTTGCCTCATGGCCCCGTCCCTTCCTTCGCCGGCGCCGGGGCCACCTCGATGCGACCCACCACTTTCGTCCCGCCGCCGGGCCGGGAGGACACCGCGAGGTCGCCGTGCAGGGCACCCACCCGGTCGGCGATCCCCTGCAGACCGGTGCCGTAGCCGGTCGCGCCCGGGTCGAAGCCGCTCCCGTCGTCCGCCACCTCGAACCTGAGCTGCCCGTTCACCTGCGACAGGGTCACGCTCACCGCGCTTGCCTCCGCGTGCTTCGCCACGTTCTGCAAGGCCTCGAGACACGAGAAGTACACGGCGGCCTCGACCTCCTGCGGGTATCGGTCGAGCCCATGGCTGTCGACGGTCACCGGCAACTGCGTCCTGCGGGCCTGCGCCTCGAGCGCCGCGCCAAGGCCCTTGTCCGCGAGCAGCGGCGGGTAGATCCCGCGGGCGAGGTCACGGAGGTCGTCGAGCGCCGTCTGGAGCTCCCCCTCGATCTGGCCGAGCAGGTCCGTCGTCTTCTCGACGTCACGGTCGGCGACGCCCCGCGCGAGGCGGGCCTTGACCGAGAGCGCCACGAGCTGCTGCTGCGCACCGTCGTGGATGTTGCGTTCGAGACGGCGGCGTTCGGCATCCTGCGCGGCGACGATGCGGCGCTGCGATGCGCGCAGCTCCTCGACGAGCCGGACGTTCCGGAGCACCAGCCCCGCCTGCGATGCGAGGTCGTGGATCAGCCGCTCCTTGGAGGGCGTCATCGGATCGTTCGCCGGCATCACGACCGAGAGCGCGCCGAGGAGCTCGCCGCGATCCCGCACCTCGACCGCGGCCTCTCCGGGGACCTCCGGCAGCGCGTCTCCTCGGATCGGAGACCCCGCCGCAGCTGGTGCGTCGGTCGGCCACGATGCCTCGGGGACGAGCTCACCGTCCACCGCGAGCCACACGCGGGCGACCCCCGCGCCGGTGGCCTGACCCAGGATCTGCGCCATGCGGCCGAGCACGTCCTCGGTCGCGTACGCGTCGCCGATGCGACCCGAGAACTCCGTCAGCACCTCGTACGGCGTGGCCCGGCGGCCGTAGACGAGCCGGTCGGCCACGCGCCGAGCGAACCTCGCCACCGGCCGGAACGCCAGGCCGAGCAGCAGAGCGATCACGAACAGCGAAACCGAGCTCTCGCGCCCGGCGGCCACGGCGCCGAACGCCCACACCACCGCGGCGTACACGGCGATCACGAGCAGCGCGAGCACGCCGGCGACGAGCGTCTTCTTGACGACGACGTCGAGCTCGTACAGGCGGAAGCGCAGGACGGCGACGCCGATCGAGACGGGAATCGCGATGAAGGCGGAGCCCGAGATGACCGCGTCGACCAGGGCGCTCTCGATGCCGAGCTGCAACAGCACCTCGGAGAGCACGAACGAGAACACCAGCAGGATCAGCGCCAGCGCCACCCACTTGATCTGCTGCCGCTCGTCCCCCCTCGCGCGGCGGAACCGAACCACGAGCGAGGCGACCGAGCCGATCAGGACCGCGAGCAGGAGGATGCTGATGACGACGTCGGGGATCTCGACCTGGTCGAGGGCCCTGATGTAGAGCGGGTTCTCCACGCGAGCCGGGCCGCTCGAGCCGGCGAAACGGGGTGTGACGAACACGACCGCGACGAGGAGGAACCCGATGAGCGTCCAGGCCGCCGCCGCGAGCGGCCACCAGCGGCGCGACGGCAGATGCCCGTCCGGGAAGAGCATGGGGATGAACATCAGGACGGGGATGATCCCGATGATCCATCCGGCGTCCGACAAAAGCCCGAGGAGTCCCGGAAGGAACCCGTCGGTGATCCCCCGACCGATGAGGTACGTGGTCACTTCTCCCGCGACGAACGAGGCCGCCGTCGCCCCCGAGCCGTAGAGGAGCAGGCCTCCGATTCGGTTGCCCGGCTCGCGACTCACGATCAGCGCGCCGACAACGCCGAACAGCGCGAAGGCGATGATGAAGGGAACCTGCTCGAGGAGCGACCCGCGGTTCTCGACGACCAGGAACGACGCGCCGACTGCGCTGAAGATGAACCCGGCGACGATGACCCACGGCCATCGGACCGGACGACTCCTCGACATCGTCGCCGCGGAACTCACGGCGCCCCCTCGAGCTCGTCCACGCGCACGCGGAAGACCTCCACCGGTTCCTCCCGGCCCTTCATCTGTCGCGCGCCGATCGGCTCGGCGGCGACGTCGGGCGCCGCCGCCATCGTGCTGGCGCTCGCGACGATCTCGCCGCCGCCGGCCTCGGACTGGAGCCGCGCGGCGACGTTCACCGCGTCGCCCACCACCGTGTACTCGAGCCGGCCGGCGCCGCCGACGGTCCCAGCCATGACGCGGCCGGTGTTGATTCCGATCCCCATCGCGATCGGGGGGCGGCCGTCGCCCGTCACCTCGCGGTTCAGCTCCTGCTGCCGGGCCTGCATCGCGAGCGCGCACCGGATCGCGCGCTCGGCGTGGTCCTCCGTCGACTCGGGCGCGCCGAACACCGCCATGATCGCGTCGCCCACGAACTGGTCCACCATGCCGCCCTCGCCGATGATGACCTCGGCCATCGCGGCCAGGTGGTGCCCCACGAGCTCCGCGACCTCCGACGGGGCGAGCCGCTCCGCGAGCGTCGAATAGCCGCGGACATCGGAGAACAGGATCGTGACCTCGAGCTCCTCGCGGAGCTCGGTCGCGCCCGACGCCTGGAGCTTCGCCGCGACCTGCACTGGGACGAACGATCGGAACGCCGTCGCGGCGGCCTCCTTCTGGACCACCGCAGCGTGGAGCCGCTTCATCTCGTCGACGGCGGCCGCGCCGCCGCCCTCGGCCTCCGCGGCCATGCGCTGGAAGAGCTCGGTCACCGTGCGGTCGACGGCCTCCTGCGTCGTCCCGAGCGAAGCCGCCATCTGCTCGTAGCCGAGACCCTGCGACATCATGTCGAGGATCTGCCGGTCGTGGTCGGCGGTATCGCGCCGGCCCGAGAGTCGCTCGGCGATCGTCGGGTCGACCGCGCTCCTGCCGGCCGCCACCTCCCGGATCGCGCGCACGAGCTCGTCGCCCTGGGCGATGCGGTCCTTGAGCAGGTACGCGAGCCCGCTCTGCCCCTTGCCGAGCAGGGCGATCGCGTAGGCCTCGTCGTCGTGGGCGGACAGCACCACGACGCCCGTCCCCGGATGGCGCTCGCGGATCGAGTGCGCGCAATCGATGCCCTCGAGCTGGAAGTTCGGGGGCATCTTGATGTCGGTCACGACGACGTCGGGGGTATGCGATTCGGCGGCCGCGAGCAGGGTCGGCGCGTCCTCGGCCACGCCCACCACCTCGACGTCCTCGTAGGAGTCGAGCAGCGCGCGGACGCCCTCCCGGACGAGGACGTTGTCCTCGCCGAGCACCACCCTGACGGTCACGTGGGTCCTCCCACCACCGGTACGATGCGCGCATGCTGCGCGTGGTCTTCGCCGAGGATAACTACCTCGTGCGGGAGGGTACGGCTGCGCTCCTGCAGGCCTCGGACGAGGTCGAGCTCGTCGGCACGGCGGAGTCGCTCGACGAGCTGCTCGCGGCGGTCGAGCGGCTCGAGCCCGAGGTCGTGCTCACCGACATCCGGATGCCCCCCTCGAACACCACCGAGGGGATCGACGCTGCCCGCCGGATCCGCGCGGACCATCCCGAGATCGGCGTCGTCGTGCTCTCGCAGTTCGCCGAGGAGGCGTACGCGTTCGAGCTCCTGAAGGACGGGGCCGCCGGCCTCGGCTACCTGCTCAAGGAGCGGGTCGCCGACCTCGACGAGATCGTCCGCGCCCTGAACGAGGTCGCGAAGGGCGGTTCGGTCCTGGATCCTAAGGTCGTCGAGGCGCTCGTCGCCGCGAAGGAGCGGATGGCCCACTCCCCCCTCGCGAGCCTCACCGACCGGGAGCGCGAGGTGCTCGAGAACATGGCGCAGGGCAAGAACAACGCCGCGATCGCGAAGTCGATGTTCCTCACCGAGCGAGCCGTCGAGAAGCACATCAACTCGCTGTTCCACAAGCTCGGCCTCTCCGAGGAGGTCGACGTGCACCGCCGGGTCATGGCGGTGCTCGCCTTCCTGCACGAGTCCGCGCCGGCCTGAGCCGGCGCGCAGTCGCGTCACTGCGCCGCCCGCGTGTCGACGATCAGCACCGAGCACGGCGCGCGGCGCAGAACCACGTTCGGGATGCTGTCCCGAACCCGCCACCACCGACCGTGGGTCCGGCGGTTGCCGAGCACGATCGTCTCGACGTGCTCGTCCTCCGCCACCCCGACGATCCGGTCGGCCGGGTCGCCGCGCTCGGACCAGCTCCGGATGTTGAGGCCCGGGAAGCGCTCGCCCATCCGGGCCAGGTACCGGTCGGGATCGGCGGACTTCTTCGGGTCGGCCACGTCGAGCATCGTCTCGTTCGCCCGGACCTGCAGCACGAGCAGCTCCGCGTCGCTCGTTCGAGCGAGCCGCGCGGCCTCCTCGACGGCGAGGTCGGCCGACGCGGAAGTATCCGTTCCCACCAGGATCTTCTTCACGGCGCTTCGCCTCCTTCGTTCTCGTTTACCGTAGGGGCCGCCGCGGCCAGGTTCGACCCGGCCGGCACCACAACATGTGGGGGATGCCACCACCCCTTCGGGGCGCGTGGCTCCCGCGCCGCTTCCGGTGGCCGCCCCCCTTGGCCCGTCGGGGCCGAAGAGGAAGGATTCGAACGTGAGCTCAGTGCCGCACGCCGTCGACCGGCCTGCTCGGTCCGAGCGCCCGACTGGGCGCTCGGTCTTGGCGTGGTCGCTGTTCGGGGTGGCGGCGGCCGCGCTCGTCGCCTCGTTCGTGCTCAGCGTCGCCCTGGGGACCTGGCAACCGCAGGACGCGGAGCTCGCGATCCCGGCGGCGATCGGGTCGCTCGCGATGGCCTTCATCGGGGCGCTCATCGCCGGGCGGGCCGGCAACGCCATCGGGTGGATCTACCTCGCGCTCCCCGCGAGCTTCTGGGTCTCCCAGCTCGCGGCCGACCTGTCGGACTACGGCATCCCCCGGGGCGCCGGATACGCCGACCTCGCGTACTGGTTCTCGCAGTGGCCGTTCTTCATGACGTTGCTGCTGTTCGTGTCCGTGTTCTACCTGTTCCCGACGGGCCACCTTCCCTCTCGCCGGTGGCGGTGGCCCTGGCGCGCATACGTGATCTCCTCGATCGTGACGGTCGTCGGGTTCGCCCTTCAGCCCTACGCGTACCGGCCGGAGGAGTCGGCCGGATCGCCGGTCGCCACGAACCCCTTCGCGGTCGAGGTCCTCGATCCGATCCTCGGCCCCCTGCTCGCGCTCAGCGCGATCACCGTCCTAGGGAGCGGCTTCGTCGCGTTCGCGTCCCTCGTCGTCCGGTATCGGAACGCCGACGCCGACGAGCGACAGCAGATCCGCTGGCTCTTCGCGGTCGGCGGCTTCGCGGCCACCTGTCTCGTCCTCCTGTTGTTCTTCGGACCGCTGAGCGAGAGCGCCGAGTGGGCGAAGCGGGTCGCGGACATCCTCATGATCGCCCTCGTTGCGGTCCTCGCGATCGGCATCCCAGTAGCGACGGCCGTCGCCGTCTTCCGCTACCACCTCTACGACCTCAACCTCGTGATCCGCAAGACGGTCGTCTACGCCGTGCTGGTCGGCTTCGTCACCGTCGTCTACGCCGGCGTCGTCGCGGGCCTCTCCGGCCTCGTCGGCGGCGACTCGCTCCTGCTCTCGATCGTGGCCACCGGCATCGTCGCGGCGCTGTTCCAGCCGGTACGGCGATGGGCGACCCGGCTGGCGAACCGGCTGGTGTTCGGTCGCCGCGCCGAGCCGTACGAGGTACTCGCCCGGTTCAGTGACCGGGTCGGTGAGACCTACGCGGACGAGGACGTCCTTCCGCGGATGGCCAGGGTGATCGCCGAAGGCACCGGCGCCGAACGGACCGAGCTCTGGCTCACGACGGGTGGCGAGCTGCATGCGGCAGCCACCTGGCCTGGTGACACCGCGCCGATCGAGACCCCCGATCGCGTGGTCGAGGTCAACCATCAGGGGAACGTCCTGGGTGAGATCCGGGTCCGCAAGCCCGCTGGGGAACCGCTCTCCGGCCCCGAGGACAAGCTCCTGCAGGACCTCGCGTCCCAGGCCGGCGTCGTCGTGCGCAACGTCGGTCTGACGAGCGAACTCCAGGAGCGGATCGACGAGCTGTCGGTCCGAGCCGACGAGCTGCGGGCGTCGCGCACGAGGATCGTGGCCGCGCACGACGCCGAACGCCGCCGGCTCGAACGCAACATCCACGACGGAGCGCAGCAGCATCTCGTCGCGCTCGCCGTGAAGCTGCGTCTGGCGAAGGGCCTCACGACGAGCGGCAGGATCGAAGAGGCCGAACGAATGCTCCTCGAGCTCAGGGACCAGACCGAGCTCGCCCGGGCGACCCTGCTCGACCTCGCGAGCGGGATCTACCCCGCCACGCTGGAGGAGCACGGGATCGCGGCGGCGCTCGAGGAGCAGGCACGCGCGGCCGGATCACCGGTCGCAGTGAACTCGCACGGCGTCGAACGGCTCGCGATCGAGACCGAGGCGGCCGTGTACTTCGTGTGCCTCGAGGCCATGCAGAACGCGCAGAAGTACGCGCGCGCCTCCCACGTCGACGTTCGGCTCGGCCGCGACGACGGGCACCTGGCGTTCGAGGTCCGAGACGACGGGGTCGGGTTCGAGGGGTCCGCGGGCGGCGGGTCCGGCCTGCAGAACATGCGGGACCGGCTCTCCGCGATCGGCGGGGAGGTCGAGATCCGCTCGAGCCCCGGGGCGGGGACCACCGTCCGGGGTCGGGTGCCACTGCAGCGAGAGGTGGCGACGTGAGCACCCCTTCGACCCGAAGCGCTCGGTTCGCTCGGATCGCGCACGTCGCATCCCTTTCCATCCTCGTGCTCGCGACCGCCGCGGCGCTGACCAGCGTGCCGAGCGGGCAGGCTCCAGACCCTTTCTTCGGGCTCGTCACGATCACGGTGGTCAGCGGTTTCGCGACGATCGGTCGGCTCATCGTGACGCGCACCGGCAACCAGATCGGCTGGATCTTCCTCGGGATCGGGGCCGCCGGAGCGCTCGGTCTCCCCGCCGAGGGCTACCTCCTCGCGAGCTACCAGACGCCGTACGTTGCGACGCTGCCCGGGACGGAGGTCGCCGGGGTGATCGCCAGCGTCATGCCCGCCGTCGCCGCCATGGCGTTCCCGATGCTCTTCCTCCTGTTCCCGACGGGCCGGCCGCCGACGCGCCGGTGGAACTGGGTCGCATGGCTCTGGCTCACCGGTGTCGCTCTCTCCCTCGTGTGGCTCCTCCTCCGGCCGGGCTCGATCTACGGCGAGCCGGGTCGGTTCTCGATCCGCAATCCGATCGGACTCTCGTTCATCCAGCAGCTCCGATTCGTCCTGTTCGACGTCGGTACGGTGGCTATCCTCGTCTCAGCCGGGGCGTCGATCGTCTCGCTCGTCGTCCGGTACCGCCGCTCTCGAGGGGAGGAGCGCCAGCAGCTGAAGTGGCTGATGCTCGTCGCGGTCGCGGCACTCGCGATCTTCGTCTCGATGGTCCTGCTGGGCCCCTTCCTCGACGACGATGGCGTCAGCAGCGCGATCGACAACGTGTTGTGGGGGTCGCTCGTCTTGGTCCTGGCCGTGGGCATTCCCGCCGCGACCGTTCTCGCGATCTTCCGCTACCGCCTGTACGACGTGGATGTCGTCATCTCGAAGACGATCGTGTACGCGGGGCTCGCGGTCTTCATCTCCCTCGGCTACGTCGCGATCGTCGTCGGGGTCGCCGCGCTCCTCGGGGGGGACGACGCCAACGCTGCCTTGCAGATCGCCGCGACGGCCACGGTGGCGATCGCCTTCGAGCCCGCCCGGGAACGACTGCAGCGCTTCGCGAACCGCCTCGTCTACGGGAAGCGCGCCACGCCGTACGAGCTCATGTCGTCCTTCGGACACCGGATGGCGGAGGTTCCGTCCGTCGACGACGTGCTGCCCGACATGGCCGAGACGGCGGCCCGCGGCGTCGGCGGGACCGGCGCCCGGGTGACGCTGCTGCTCGAGGACGGAGCGGAGCGGTCGGTGGCGTGGCCGGCCGACGGGGCGGTCGACGATCCCACGTTCGCGTTGCCGGTCACGCACGGCGGCTCACGGATCGGCGAGATCGCGATCGAGAAACCCGCCAACGAACCGCTGAGACCGGCCGAGCGCGCGTTGCTCGAGGACCTGGCGGGCCACGCGGGCCTCGCGCTCCACAACGTGCGGCTCGCAGCCGACCTCGAGACCAAGGCGCGCGAGCTCGGCGCGCAGACCCAGGAGATCGAGCGCTCGCGTGAGCGGCTCGTCACGGCTCGCGACGCACAACGTCGCCGGCTCGAGCGCGAGCTTCGCGACGGGATCGGCACTGAGCTCGCCGCGATCCGCGACGAGGTCGGCTCCGACGCCGAACGCGTGAGCGTTGATCCCGACGGGGTGCAGCGCTCACTCGACGACCTCGGCGTCCGGGCGAACGACGCACTGGACGAGCTCCGGGACGTGGCGCGCGGGATCTTCCCTCCGCTGCTCATCGACAAGGGCATCGCGGCGGCGCTCGAGTCGCACGTGCGCAAGGCGGGCGTGGGGGCCACCCTCGAGATCGATCCGCGCGTCGCCGCGAAACGGTTCGACCCCGCGTCGGAGAACGCCGTCTACTTCTGCTGCGTCCAGGCGCTCCAGAACGCGCAGCGGCACGCGCCGGGGGCGAACGTCGCGATCCGACTCGGCCTCGAGGGACCGGACGGCCTCACCTTCGTGGTGCGCGACGACGGCGCGGGGTTCGACCCAGAGACCGTCGAGCTCCACGAGGGCATGCAGATCATGACGGACCGGGTCGCGGCGCTCGGCGGCACGATCACGGTCGACAGCTCGCCCATGCGCGGCACGACGGTCACCGGCAGGATCCCGACACCAGCGCGAGAGGATGTGATGGCGTGACGCAGCGCGTCGCCAGGATCTTCTCGCTCACCATCCTCATCCTCTGCACCGCCTCCGTCGTGACGGCGGGCGTCGTCTTCCTCTCGAACCGAGGCGAGGTCCCGCCGAACGAGATCGTCGTCGTCGGTGACCCGTCGGCGCCCCGGATGCAGGAGGTGCTCGGGGAACTCGAGCAGGCCGTCGTGGACGGGGACAACCTCGACTCGACCGACGGCAACTTCTGGCCCCTCACGGTCCTGATCGTCCTGTTCCTCCTGCTCTGGCTCGGAACCGGCGTCCTGATCGTCTGGCGGCGTCCGAGCAACTGGGCCGGCTGGCTGTTCCTCATCACGGGCGCCGCCTTCCCGCTCGCGACGTTGACCCAGGCCGTGATGATCTACGGCCTGAAGGTCGAACCCGGGTCCGTGCCTCTGATCGGCGTCTGGGCGACCCTCGGCGAGTACGCGCTGTTCCCACTCGCGCTCACCCCACTGCTCTTCCTCCTGTATCCGGACGGCCGGCTTCCGAGCCGCAGGTGGCGCTGGGCCGTGGTGGCCCTGGTCGGGGGGACGACCCTCGCGTTCCTCGGGTTCGTCCTCCGACCCGGTCCGCTCAACGCCTGGATCCAGGAGGGGATCCTCTACGAGAACCCGCTCGCGATCGGGTGGTACACGTGGGGCGGGACGGTGATCACGATCGGCACGATCCTCGCCCTCGCCGCCACGATCTCGACGCCCGTGGCCGTCGTGCGAAGATTCCGCCGCTCCTCGGGCGAGGAGCGTCAACAGATGCGGGTCCTCGCGTTCGTGGCTGCGATCGTCGGGGTCTTCTTCGGCCTGTTCATCCTCATGATCGTCATCGGAGGGCTCTTCGGGCTCGAGGACGGCCCCGACGACGCGGGCGACTGGGTGTTCGGCCTCGTGCTGGGCCTCACCGCCTTCACCGTCGTGGTCGGCGTCCCCGTCTCGTATCTGGTTGCGATCTTCCGCTACCGCCTCTGGGACCTCGACGTCGTGATCAAGAAGGCCGTCGTGGCGATCGCACTGACGTTGCTGATGACGGGCGTCGGCCTCGCGATCCTCGGGATCGCATCGCGGTTCTTCGTCGCCGACGAGAACCCGTTCGTCGTGCTCGTTGGCGGGATCATCCTCGGCCTGCTGTCCATCCCCATGGTGCGCCTGTCGCGCCGGATCGCGAACCGGATCGCGTTCGGCAAGCGATCGACCCCGTACGAAGTGCTCACCGCGTTCGGCGAACGCGTGGGGGGCACCTACTCCACAGAGGACGTCCTCCCGCGCATGGCGCAGCTGCTCGTCGAGGGGACCGGGGCCACCTCGGCGCGCGTGCTCGTCCGCGTCGGATCCGACCTCATCGAGGAGGCGCGGTGGCCCGAAGCTGCGACGCGAGGCGAGGAGGACGTGGTCCCGGTGATCGACCAAGGCCAGGAGCTCGGGGCCCTGGCCGTGGCGATGCCGGCCAGCGACCCGATGAACCCGTCGAAACAGAAGCTGATCCGAGACCTGGCGTCCCAGGCCGGCCTCGTCCTGCGAAACGTGAAGCTCATCGAAGAGCTCCGGGCGTCGCGCGGACGACTCGTCGCGGCCCAGGACGAGGAGCGACGCAAGATCGAACGGAACCTCCACGACGGGGCGCAGCAGCAGCTGGTCGCGCTCACCGTCCAGCTGAAGCTCGCCCGCGGGCTCGTCCAACGCGACCCGACGAAGGCCGGCGCGATGCTCGACACGATCCAGGGGTCCGCGACCGATGCCCTCGAGGATCTCCGCGATCTCGCGCGCGGCATCTATCCCCCGCTGCTCGCCGACCAGGGATTGCCCGCGGCGCTCGAAGCCCAGGCCCGAAAGGCGGCGGTGCCGACGACCGTGGAAGCCGACGAGGTCGGCAGATACGCGCAGGAGGTCGAGGCCGCGGTCTACTTCTGCGCGCTCGAGGCGCTCAACAACGTGGCGAAGTACTCGGGAGCGACGCATGCGACCGTGAAGCTCGCCCAGCAGAACGGACGGCTCACGTTCTCGGTCGAGGACGACGGTCGCGGGTTCGACCCGAACGCGACCGAGCGCGGAACGGGCTTGCAGGGGATGGCGGACCGGCTCGAGGCGATCGGCGGTGAGCTCACGATCCAGACGGCTCTTGGCGGCGGGACGAGCGTCCGGGGGCGGATCCCGAAATCGGGCCGGAGGGCGTGACCGTGCGGGGGCGGCGCTGGGCCTGGGGGCTCTGGGTCTTCACGATCGTCCTGCTCGGGGCAGCGCTCACCCTCGCCATCCGGACCGGCTCCCTCTCGGAGGACCCGGCGTTCGCCGCGCTGGCCATCGCGATGATGGTGGGCTACGCGTCGATCGGGGCGCTCGTCGCATCCAAGCTCCCGGGCAGCCCGATCGGGTGGCTGCTGCTCACGACCGGGATCGGGTTCCTCCTCTCCGTCACCACGTCCGACTACGCGCTCTACGCCCTCTACACCGAGCCGGGCGGCCTCCCGTTCGTCTCGATCGCGGTCTGGCTCCAGACGTGGATCTTCCTCGTCCCGGTGGGCGCCGTGGTCCTGCTCATCGCCCTATTCCCGACCGGATCGGCGGCCTCGCCCCGCTGGCGGTGGCTCCCGCCGACGATCGTGGTCACGTTCGCGCTCGGCATCGTCACCTCGATGCTGCGCGCCGGGCCCGTCGTCGTGAGCGACGAGCCGGGGACGGTCGACGCGACGAACCCGCTTGGGATCGAGGTCCTGGACCCGATACTCGTGGCGCTCCAGTGGGTCGCCGCGTTCGCCGGGGTCGCGGTCGCGGTGCTGGCCGTGGTGTCCCTGGTCGCCCGATACCGCGCCGCCCAAGGGGAGGAGCGGCAGCAGATCCGGCTGCTGGTGTACGTCGGACTCATCGCGATCGGCCTGTTCCTGGCGACGGTCGCGACGTCGTTCGGAGTCGACGTGGGCGAGTCGTCGGCCCTGAACGACCTGCTCTTCTTCGCGTTTTTCATCGCGTTCGGGATCGGGATCCCCGCGGCCGCCGCGATCGCGGTCCTTCGCTATCGGCTGTGGGACCTCGACGTCGTCCTCAAGAAGACGATCGTCGCAACGGTGCTCGTCCTGCTTCTGGTCGCCGCCGCGTTGGTGCTGTTCGTCGTTCCGGTCCTGGTCGTGGGCCTGCCGGTCGACTCGCCCGGGATCGCCCTGGTCGTCGGCATCGTGATCGGCGCGTTCGCCTGGCCGCTGCTCCGCCTCTCGCGACGCATCGCCGACCGGATCGTGTACGGAGGCCGGGCGACCCCGTACGAGGTGCTCTCGGACTTCTCGGACCGGATGGCGGAGTCCTACGCGACCGACGACGTCCTGCCGCGGATGGCCTCAATCCTGGCCGCGGGCATCGGCGCCGAACGCGTCACGATCTGGCTCCTCGTCGGCGGCGAGCTCCGGCCGGCAGCCTCGTCGCCCGCCACGCCGACGGACGAGCCGCCGCTCGCCCTCGCGTTCACCGACCTCACGGGGGATGCCTTCGTCGTCCGGCACCAGGGCGAGCAGCTCGGGGCGCTCACCGTCACGATGCCGCCGAACGACCCGATGAACCACAGCAAGGAGCGCCTGATCCGCGACCTCGCGGGCCAGGCGGGCCTCGTCCTTCGGAACGTCCGCCTGATCGAGGAGCTCCGCGCATCGCGGCGGCGGCTCGTCGCCGCCCAGGATCTCGAGCGCCGCCGGCTCGAACGCAACATCCACGACGGCGCGCAGCAGCAGCTCGTCGCGCTCGCCGTGAAGCTCCGGTTGGCCGACCAGGTCGTCGAGCGCGACCCGGCGAAGGCCCGCGAGCTCCTCGTGCAGCTGCAGGCAGAGACGAACGAGGCCCTGGAGGACCTGCGCGACCTCGCCCGCGGGATCTACCCACCGCTGCTCGCGGACAAGGGACTCCCCGCGGCGCTCGAGGCGCAGGCCAGGAAGACCGCGTTGCCGGTCACGCTCGAGCCCGACGGCGTGCGACGGTACCCGCAGGAGCTCGAGGCCACGATCTACTTCTGCGTGCTCGAGGCGTTGCAGAACATCTCGAAGTACGCGAACGCGACGGCGGTCCGGATCGCCGTGTGGGAACGGGACGAGCGGCTGGGGTTCGAGGTCCGCGACGACGGCGTCGGCTTCGACCCCGGATCGGCGTCCCGGGGAACCGGCCTGCAGGGGATGGCCGACCGGCTCGACGCCGTCGGCGGCGAGCTGCGGATCAGCTCGGCACCGGGCAGGGGGACCACGATCTCCGGCGCGGTCTCGCTCTCGGGGAACGCCCGGTCCGCCGGCGCGGCGACGGACTAGCGGCCGATCAGTCGGCGCTCGAGGCGTCGGTCCACGCGGCCTCGAGCCGGTCGGGTCCGAACACCGCCTTCGGGATGTACGCGCTGGCGCCGCACTCGGCGGCCCTCGGCGCGTACTCCTCCTCCTCGTAGGTCGAGAGCAGGAGCACGACCACCTTGTCGGCTCCGTCGGCGAGGATCTGCCGGGTCGCGTCGAGCCCGTTGATGCCGGGCAGGTTCACATCCATGAGGACGAGGTCGGGCGAGAGCTCGCGGGCCAGTTCGACGGAGTCCTCCCCGGTCTCCGCCTCGCCCACGACCTCGAAGCCCTCGGTCGCGTCCACCACCATGCGGGCGGCCATCCGGAAGGGCTCCTGGTCGTCCACGATCAGCACTCGAACCGTCATCGACGTGCTCCTTCAGGCTCCAGCGTCCCACCACCTCCGGCCTTTCGACAGTGGTGCCAGCACCACTGTTCGAGGGGACCCAACGGGGGACTCACGGTTCTCCGCGACTGCTGCTACGGTCGTGGGTCTTCGGCGAAGGGGGGCCCCGCATGGGATCGCTGGACCGGACACGACCCGGGGCACGCCGGCTGCTCTCCTCGATCGCGGCCGGCCTGCTCCTCACCACCTCGTTGATCGCAGGAGCGCAGGACTCGTCGGCGCGACAGCCGCGCGAGCCGACGACCTCGGCGATCTCGCGCACCAGAGCGACCGCCTTCCTCGACAGCCGAGCGAAGGGGTCGGTCGGCGTGAGCCGCAGGGTCCTGAGTGCTCGACTCCAACTCGGTCGCACGCTCGGAACCCTGGGGGTGGTCGACGACGATCCGACGACGGGAACGCTCCGGTTCCTGGGCAGGCTCGACGGGTTCCTGACGGGTCCGAGCGACGGGTCCGCATCGGCGGTCGCGCTCGACTACGTCCGGTCGCACCGCATCGCCTTCGGGTTGTCGCGTTCGGACCTGCGCACCTTCCGTCTGCGTCGCGACTACGTCGACGTCGGCGGAACCCACCACCTGGCGTGGGTCCAGCGGGTCGGCGGGGTCGAGGTCTTCCCGAACGGGTTGGAAGCCAACGTGACCGAGGACGGTCGGCTCATCAATGTCTCGGGCTCTCCCGCGGCGGGGCTTCGGGCGCCGTCGGCGGCCGCGCGGCTGGGGGCCGAGGCGGCGATCGCCGCCGCACGGGTCGCCGGCGGCGGCGCGGCGGCGCGGGCGAGGGGAGATCTCGCCGAGCGCGTCCTGTTCGCCACGGGGCGCGGAGCGCGGCTGGCGTGGAAGACGACGACCTGGGTGGGGCACGACCTGCTCGTCACGGTGGTCGACGCCGAGAACGGCGACGTCCTCTGGCGCACGAACCTCACGCGCTCCGACGTGCCGGGAACGGGGCAGGCCGTCGACTTCTTCCCCGGCGCCAGCGTCCCGAACGGCGGCGGCGTCGAGCACCAGGTGACGTTCCCGGTTGTCGACGGCACGGCCCTGTCGGGGAACAACGCGCACGTCGGCGCGGACGTCAACGACAACGGCCTCATCGGTCCCGCCGAGGAGATCGCGGCCTCCTCCGGCCTGGACTGGAACTACCCGGCGACCCTCGACACGGGCAGCGTGGCGCAGCACTGCTCCGCCGACTACCCGTGCACGTGGGACCGGCTCACGCCGTTCAGCTGGGAGGCGAACCGGAACCACTTCGGGACGCAGCTCTACTACCTGCTCAACGCGTTCCACGATCACCTGCTGGCGCCGCCGATCGCCTTCACGGAGGCGGCGGGCAACTTCCAGGTGGCCAACCCGAGCGGCCAGGGACTCGGCGGCGATCCGGTGGAGGGACACGCCCTCCTCGGCGCCGCGACGAACGGTGGCCTCACCGACGTCTTCCACCGGAACAACGCGTTCATGTCGACCCCGCCCGACGGAGCACCCCCGTTCATGGGGATGTTCCTGTTCCGCGGCTTCTTCGTGTCGATGCACAGCGGCCACGACGCCGCGATCGTGTATCACGAGTACACGCACGGGCTGGTCGCCCGGCTGAATACCTTCCCCGACGGAACCGACGCCAACGTCGGCTTCCAGGCGGGCGCGATGCACGAGGCGTGGGGCGACTGGTACGGGCTCGACTCGCTCGAGAACGACGGCTTCGTCGTCGACGGCCCGACCGTAGGGGACGTCGTCGAAGGCGAGTACCCGACCGCCGGACCGGGGATCCGGACGCAGCCGATCGATTGTCTGGTGGGAACGAGCTCGCCGAACTGCCCGGACCTCGGGTTCGGCGCGGGCCCCGGCGGCTACACGTTCGGCGACATGGGCACGGTCATCCCGTTCCCGGAGGTCCACGAGGACGGCCAGATCTGGGCGCAGACGATGTGGCAACTCCGCGACGTCCTCGGCTCGACCGTGATGGAGGGACTCGCGACGCGCGGCCAGGAGCTCGCGCCCAACGACCCGTCCTTCCTCGACACGCGGAACGCGATGATCCAGGCCGACCTGGTCAACAACGGCGGCGCGAACGTGGACGCCCTGTGGACGGTGTTCGCGCAGCGAGGGATGGGCTTCTTCGCGTCGTCTCCCGACGGCAGCGACACCTCGCCGATCGAGGACTTCTCCCTGCCGCCCGACTGTTCGATGGACCCGTGCGGGACGATCTCGGGCACGGTCACGGACAAGGCATCCGGCGCCCCGCTCGCCGACGCGCGGGTCTTCATCGGGGGGCACTCGAGCGGCTTCGCCGACGATCTCGCCGACACCACGGACGGCGGCGGCGCGTTCACGATCGACGATGTGCCGTTCCACCTCTATCCCGAGCTCGTCATCGACGGCGTCGGATACGAGCAGCGGATCCGCAGCGTGGACGTCGACGGAGACGAGAGCGTGGACGTCAAGCTGGTGCGCGACTGGGCGGCCCTGGAGGGCGGCGCGGACCTCGTGTCGTTCACACCCCCGAACTACGCGTCCTTCTGCGGCGTGAACGCGGACGGCGCGTTCGACCTGTCGCTTTCCAGCGGCTGGCCGAGCGACGCCCCGGACAGCACCGCCGGCAGCAACAAGACGGGACCGCGACGAGCCGTCGTCGAGCTCCCGAGGCGGGTCGACGTGACGGGCTTCGGCGTCGCGTCCGGAGGGACCTGCGGAGACGACTCGGACGCCGGCGTGAAGAAGTTCGCGATCCAGACGCGCAAGAACGCCAACGCCGACTGGGTCACGGCGGTCACGGACTCGGTGCCCGCCAACGGCGAGCTCCGGACCTTCAAGGCCACGGCCGGGAAGCAGAACGTTCGGTTCGTCCGGTTCATCATGAAGACGAACCACGGGAACGCGCTGTTCATGGACGTTCTGGAGGTCACCGTCCGGGGCCGGTAGCGCTCGAGACTCGGGACGATCGGAAGGGCCGGCCCCGCGCCGGCCCTTCCGTCGTTCAGGGATGCCGAGCGAGGCTGAGGAACGCCGCCTCCAGGACCAGGCGGGTGTTGAGGTTCAGGTCCTCGGCGAGCGCCGCGCGGGCCTCCTCGACGGCGGCCATCGCCCGGGTGGCGGGGACCACGTCGCCGGCCGCTGCGCCCACGTCGGGGTTCATCAGCACCTCGGCGCCGCCGCCCACCGAGACCGCGACCGTGTCGCGCAGGAGTGCCGACACCCCCATCAACACCCGGTCGGCGTACTCGCGCTCGGCCCGGCGGACGAGCCGTTTGTGCCGCTCCTCGATCCGCCGGATCGCGCCGCGATACGCGTCCTCGGCGCGACCGCGTTCGTCCAGGAACGGCGTCAGCTCGTCCGAGAGCCGGGCGTCGAGATCCTTGCGGTACCGCTCGGCCGCCTCGAGGACCATGGCCGCCGCCTCGACCGCTCCCGCGCCCCCACGGCGGGCGGCCTCGAGCGCCTCGCGCGACGTCTCGCGGAACCCGATCCCCTCCTGCTCGGACGCGAGCCGCCGGGCACGGCCGAGGTTGCCGCCGGCGAGCCGGGCCGCGAGCGCCGCGCGCACCGGTTCCACGCCCTCGTCGACGAGGGTCTCGACGACGAACGGTTCGGACAGCGGACCGAACGACACGACGTGGCAGCGCGACATCACCGTCTCGGGCAGCTCGTCGGGTCGCGCCGACAGGAGCAGCAGCACGGTGTCGGCGGGCGGCTCCTCGAGCACCTTCAGCAGGACGTCGGCGGCCGCCGGATTCAGCCGGTCGGCCTCGCGGATCACGAACACCTTCCGGCCGGGCTCGGGCGCCGTCCGGTACGCCGGGTGCCACACGTCGGCCCGGACGGTGTCCACGTGGATGTCGCGCCCCTCGGGTTCGACCACGACCTCGTTGGGGTGCTTGTCCTCGAGGGCGAGCCGACAGTCGCGGCACGTCCCGCATCCGCCCTGCGAGCAGAGGAGCGCCGCGGCGAAGGCCCGGGCCGCCTGCTGCTTCCCGCCGCCCTCGGGACCCGCGAGCACGTACGCGTGATGGGGCCTGGCCGCCGCCTGCCGCAGGAACGACATCGCGTGGTCCTGGCCCGGGACGAGCTCGAGCACGGGGAAGCCGCCTCCCGCCGCCGACTCAGCCACCGGCTTCGTCCTCCCGCTCCTTCAGCACGCGCCCCAGCGCCTCGACGACCTGGAGATGGACGTTCTCCGGCGTCTGGTCGGCGTCGACGACGACGAACCGCTCGGGGTGCTCCTCGGCGATGCGCAGGTACGCGTCGGCGACCTTCGCGTGGAAGTCCTCCCCTTCCATCTCGATCCGGTCGGGCTCCTCGAGCGAGCGGAGCAGCCCGGCCTCGGGCTCGAGATGCAGGAGCAGGACGAGGTCCGGGAACAGCCCCTGCGTCGCCCAGACGTTCAGCGTGAGCACGTCCTGTTCGCCCAGGCCACGGCCGGACCCCTGGTACGCGAGCGACGAGTCGATGTAGCGATCGCAGATCACCACCGCGCCCCCCGCGAGCGCTGGCCGGATCACCGAGGCGACGTGCTGCGCGCGGCTGGCCGCGAACAGCAGCGCCTCGGTGCGCGGCTCGATCCGGCCGGTCTCGTGGTCGAGCAGGACCCGGCGAACCTCCTCGCCGACCGGCGTCCCCCCGGGCTCCCGCGTCACGAGGACCTCGATGCCCTGGGACTCCAGCCACTCCTTCGCCAGGCGGATCTGCGTGCCCTTGCCCGCGCCCTCGACGCCCTCGAACGCGACGAACAGCCCGTTCGTCGGGGGGCGTTTCAGCTTGGGGACGAGGCCGAGGGGCTGCGGCTTGCTCACCCGGAACCGGCGGAGACCGCGGCGGGTGACGGCGCCCGCGAGCAGGGCCCCGACGCCCGCGACCATCAGGGCGACGCGCGAACCGGACAGGTCGATCGTCCGCTCGCCGATCGTCAGGGCGCGCGTCCCGATGGCACCGGCGAGGACCGGGAACAGCGTGAGCGAGAGGAACAGGCCGAGCCGGGACAGGACCGTGAGCGCCGCGAACGTCCGCCCCCGGTACTCGTCGGTCACGTTCTCCTGCAACAGGACGTACCCGCTCACCCAGGCGGAGCCGCAGAACACGCCCAGGATCACCGTGATGACCGCCGCGTAGCCGATCTCGGGCATCGCGGCGAGCACGACCAGGGTGCCGGCGGCGGCCATGATCGACCAGACGAACACGTTCTCGCGCTCGACGAAGTCCACGAGCTTGTTCGAGGTCGCCATCCCGATGCCCATGCCGATCCCGAACGACGTCACGAGGATGCCCCATCCCGGGTTCCCCGCGCCGAGCGTGTCGGTGGCGAAGATCGTGCCGAGTGCGAGCACCGCGCCCACCGCGCTGAACGCCGCCACGATGCCGAGCGTCATCGCCGAGGCGAGCGAGTTCTCGCGGAGGAACCGCACCCCGTCGGCGATGTCCCGGCCGATGTGCGAGAGCTCGAACCGCGAGAACGTGTGCGGCGTGGGCGCGGGGATCTTGATCCGGCTCACCAGCAGCGCCGAGGTCGCGAACGTGCCGGCGTCCAGCCAGAGCGCGAGGAACGCCGGATTGTCCGAGAGCCACGGGAACAGGTCCGACCCGCCCGAAAGGAACGCGAACACGAGGCCGCCGAGCGGCAGCGTCCCGTACGTCACGATGAGGCCGAGCGAGTTCGCGTTCGCGAGCTGCCGGCGCGGCACGAGGTTCGGGAGCGACGCGTCGCGGGCCGGTGTCCACAGCAGCGAGAAGCACTCGATCACGAACGAGACGAGGAAGATCCCCCACAGCGGGCCGAGGAACGGCAGCAGGGCGTAGAGGCCGCCCCGTGCGACGTCGGCGGTGATCATCACGGTCTTGCGGTTCACGCGGTCGACGATCGCGCCGGCGATCGGGCCGAACAGGATCGCGGGCGCCATGCGTGCGACCATGACGCCGGCGACGGCGTACGCGCCTGCGTCGCCGCCCTTGATCGTGACGAGCGCGGTGACGGCGACGAACCCGACCCAGTCGCCGAAGGAGCTGATCGTCTGCGCGGCGAGGAGCTTGGAGAAGGACGGGTGGGTGATGAGGTCCTTGAAGGTCGCCGGGCGCGTCCCGCGGAGCGCCGCGACCTCGTCGGCGAACGACGCCACCTAGCCCTCCGTCGGCGGAGCGTCGCCCGTCGCCGGCGTGGCGGCCTTCACCGGATCGGCAGCCGCCTCGTCGGAGCCGTTCTCGGACTTCGAGCTCGTCGTCGTCCGCTTCTTCGTCGTCTTGGCCGACCGCTTCTTGGTCGTCTTGGCCGTCGACCGCTTGGTAGCAGACTTCCTCGTGGTCCGCTTCGCCGTCGTGCCGCCCTTCTTCGCCGCACGCGCCGCCCGCGCCGCAGCCTTCGCCGTGCGGGCCTCGGCCTCGGCCTCGGGGTCCCCTGACTTGGTCAAGTTGAGCTCGAGGTCGAACTCGGCGCCGCATCCCCAGCACCGCACGCTCTTCGGACGCCGTACCAGCAGCGATCCGCACTGCGGGCACGGATGGTCGGCGTCGGGCGGATGGTTCACGGCGAAGTCGCAGTCCGGGTATCGCTCGCACCCGTACATCAGCCCGAACCGCGTCCGCCGGATCACGATGTCGCCCTCCTTGCACTGCGGGCACCGCACGCCGGTCGACGTCGGGGGCTCCTTCTTGATGTAGCGGCAGTCCGGGTAGCCCGAGCACCCGACGAACGGCCCGAACCGGCCGAACTTGCGCTGGAGCGGGCGCCCGCAGTCGGGGCAGGTCTCGTCGAGCATCTCGGGCTCGGGCCGAACCTGCCCGTCGAGGTTGCGGATGTACTTGCACCCGCCGTCCTCCTCGGCGAACCGCGAGCACCCGATGAAGAACCCGTACCGGCCGAGCCGCTTCTGCAGGCGGCCCGGCGGGGTGCGCCCCTCCTCGATGCATCGGGGGCACTCCTCGTCGAGCTCCTCGACGTACCGCTCGAATTTCTCCTCGGCCCGCTCGAGCGCCTCGGAGAACGGCATGTAGAACTGGCGGAGGACCTGGACGCGCTGGAGCTCGCCCTCGGCGATCTCGTCGAGATCCTCCTCCATCTCGGCGGTGAAGTTCACGTTCACGATGTCGGGGAAGTGTTCGATGAGCTTGTCGGTCACGACCTCGCCGACGTCGTTGGGGAAGAACCGGCGGTCCTCCAGGCGCACGTAGCCCCGGTCCTGGATCGTCGAGATGATCGACGCGTACGTCGAGGGCCGGCCGATCCCGAGCTCCTCGAGCGTCTTCACGAGCGACGCCTCGGTGAAGCGCGGCGGCGGCTGGGTGAAGTGCTGCTCGGGCAAGAGCTCGAGCAGCCGGAGCGCCTGCTCGGCCGTGAGCTCGGGGAGGCGGCGATCGCCGTCCTCGTCGGCGGCGTCGTCGCGGCCCTCCGCATACACACGGAGGTGGCCGTCGAAGACCATCGTCCGGCCGGTCGCCCGCAGGCGGTACCGCGCCGCCCCGGCGACCGCGTCGATGTCGACGCCCACCTGGTTGAACCGGGCCTGCGCCATCTGGGTCGCGACCGTCCGCTGCCAGATCAGGGTGTAGAGGCGGAGTTGGTCCCGGTCGAGCGCCGCCGCGACGCGGTCCGGCGTCCGGAACACCGACGTCGGCCGGATCGCCTCGTGCGCCTCCTGCGCGTTGCGGGACCGCGTCTTGAACCGGCGCGGCTCCGCGATCGCGTACTCGCGGCCGAACTCGGCCCGCACGAGCTCGGCGATCTCGCGCAGGGCGGACTCGGCCAGGTTGAGCGAGTCCGTCCGCATGTAGGTGATGAGCCCGACCGTGCCCTCGCCGGGCAGGTCCACTCCTTCATAGAGGCGCTGCGCGAGCGTCATCGTCTTGCGCGCGCCGAACCCAAGCTTGCGGGCCGCCTCCTGCTGCAGGGTCGAGGTCTTGAACGGCGGACGCGGCCCCTCCTTGCGCTCCTTGCTCTCGACCTTCGCCACCGCGTACGCGGCCTCGCGCAGGCGCTCGACGTGCGTGGCCGCCTCCGCCTCGGTCGAGAGCAGCACGCCCTTCTTGTCGGGCGAGGGCGCGAGGCGCCCGTCGGGCACGCTCGCGAGGCGCGCGACGAACGGCTGCTCCTCGCCCTCGGGGGTGAGGCGCGCGTCGACGCTCCAGTACTCGACGGGCTCGAACCCCCGGATCTCGCGCTCGCGCTCGACGATCAGGCGGAGGGCGACCGACTGGACGCGTCCGGCCGATAGGCCGGGCTGGACCCGGCGCCAGAGCAGCGGCGAGATCTTGTAGCCGACGAGCCGGTCGAGGACCCGGCGCGCCTCCTGGGCGTCGAACAGCTTGAGGTCGACCTCGCGAGGGCGGGCGAAGGCCTCGAGGATCGCGTCCCGCGTGATCTCGGTGAACGTGACCCGCTTGGCCTCGGACGGCTCGATCCCGAGGAGCGAGGCCACGTGGTAGGCGATCGCCTCCCCCTCCCGGTCGTAGTCCGTCGCCAGGATCAGGTCGTCCGCCGCCTTGCGAGCCTTCCGCAGGTCGGCAACGTGCTTCTTCGAGTCTGCCGGGACCTCGTAGGTGACCTCGAAGCCGTTGTCGACGTCGACGCCGAGATCGCTCTTGGGCAGGTCCCGGATGTGGCCGTACGAAGCCCGGACGGCGTAGTCGCCGCCCAGGTACTTCTCGATCGTCTTTGCCTTGGCCGGCGATTCGACCACGACCAGCGTCTTGCTCATGGCCCCTGACCTGCAGCTTTCCGTCGTCTGGGAGGGGAGCGGAGGACCGCGAGCGCCGAGGGGGCCCTCCGCGCGCAGGGTACCAGCCCGCCCCTGTTGGCCCGGGTATCGTCGGCCATCGCGCCGTCCGGCGCCACGACCGGGCTTCCGGGCACGTTTCAACGCGCTGCTAGGCTCCCTGCATTCCCGCCCCGGCTCCCGGGAGACGCTGTGCTCGCCCTGCTGACCGAGTTCGTGACCGACGAGATCGCCCGCTACGGGCTGCTGGCGATCTTCGTGCTGATGCTCCTGGAGTCCGCCTGCATCCCGATCCCCTCCGAGGTCACGATGCTGTTCGGCGGCGCGCTCACGACGGCCTCGTTCCTGGCCCCCGAGCAGCAGCTCGACTTCTGGCTCGTAGTCCTCGCGGGGACGGTCGGCAACGTCGTCGGCTCCTGGCTCGCCTACTGGGCCGGCTACTCGGGCGGGCGCCCGCTCGTCGACCGATGGGGCCGCTACCTGTTGATCCGCCCGCACGAGGTGGACCGCGCCCACGAGTGGTTCGAGCGCCGGGGCCAGAGCGCCGTCTTCGTCGGGCGCCTGCTCCCGGTGATCCGGACCTTCATCAGCCTGCCGGCCGGCGTCGTGCGCATGGGCTTTTGGCGCTTCACCTTCTATACGGTGCTGGGCTGCCTGCCCTGGTGCCTGGCGCTGACGTGGATCGGCGCCCTGCTCGGGGAGCGGTGGGAGTCGGCCGAACGCCTGATGCGGCCGTTCGCCTGGGCGATCGCCGTGGTGCTTGCGGCCGGCATCGCGTGGTGGGTCTGGCACCGGATCCGGACGATCCGGGCCGAGGAGGCCGTTCGGCGCGCACGGGGGAAGGACGGCCCGGAGCGCGTGACCACGACGGAGGGGTCCGAGGAGTAGCCGCCGCCGTCAGCCGAGCTCGGCGCGCATCACCCAGGACTCGCCCTCCGCCTCCTCGCGGACGCGGGTGAACCCGACCCGCTCGTACATCATCCGCGACCGGTTGTGGACGGCGACCGACAGCGACAACGCCTGGAAGCCTTCCTCGCGCGCCTGCACCATGAGCGCCCGGAGGAGCGTCTCGCCGATCCCCTTGCGCCGATGCAGCGGGACCACGGCGATCCCGAGCTCGGGGGTCTTCTCGTCGACGAACCCGTGGCCGGGCTCCTCCTCCGTGAACAGGCGGTACCACGCGGCCCCGACCGGCGTCCTATCGAGCTCGGCGATCACGCCGGCGTCGCCCGGCCGGCCCCAGTCGCGGTGATAGCGCTCGAGCACCGGGTCGGCGAGCGTCGCGATCGTCCGCTCGCGCGGCCAGTCGGGGTTCCACGCGGCGGCCTCGTAGAGCATCTCCCGGAGGAACCCGTCGTCCTCGTGCGTCGCGGGACGGATGTTCACGCGTGCTCCCGTGCAATGCTTCGGCGGATGGCCACCCTAGCGCAGTCGCGCCTCGCGGCGCTCGCGCGCGCCGTTCGCGAACGCTACCGCGACGACGAGGTGGGCACGCACGCGGCCGCGCTTGCCTACCAACTGTTCCTGTCCACCCTGGCCCTCTCGCTCGTGGGCCTCGCGCTGATGGGGCTCGCCGAGGACGTGCTGCCGTTCGACCTGCCCGAGGGGACCGAGGAGCAGTTCGCGAACCTCACCGGCGGCGCGAGCGCCACCCTCGGCATCGTGAGCTTCGTCGTCCTGCTCTGGACGGCCTCGGCGCTCGCCCGTCGCGCGAGCAATGCCCTTCGCGCCGTGTTCCGCACGGGCCGGGAGGGCGCCGTCCGCGGCGGCCTCCGCGCCGTGGCGACCACGCTCGGCCTCGTCGTGGTGATCGGGGCCCTGCCGGTCCTGACCGGCGTCATCACGGCGATCCGGGTCGCGGCCGGGCTCGAGGCGCCGTTCCGGATCCTCGGGCTGGCGGCGACCGCGGCGCTCGAGTTCGGGCTGTTCCTCCTCGCGTACACGGTGCTCACCCCCGGAAGGCTGGGCTGGCGGACGCACCTTCCGGGAGCGCTCGTCATGACCGCGGGCTGGGAGCTGTTCAAGCTCGCCGGCGGACTCCTGATCGAGTACTACCTCACGAGGGCGACCTTGCTCTACGGGACGATCGGGGCGATCGTCGCGCTGCTCCTGTTCCTCCGGCTCGGCAGCGACCTGTTCCTGATCGCGGCCGAGCTGTCGGCCGCCCTCCGAGACAGGCGCCGGGCGGCGGGATCGAACCCCGGGGGGTCCCCGGCCGGCTGAGTCGGACTCGACCGCGGGGGCGGGCGGTGCCATCCTCGTGGCATGGCCGGCCGGCTCCGGACGTTCCGCGGCGTGATGCGCGATCGCGACCTTCGAGCCGTCGCCCTCGCGTACCTCGGCTTCAACATGACGGAGTTCGCGACCTGGATCGCGATCCTCGTGTTCGCGTTCGACCACGGCGGCGCTGCAGAGGCGGGCGTGGCGTCGCTGATCCTGCTCGTTCCCTCGGCGATCGCCGCGCCCTTCGCCGCGTACGCGGGCGATCGCTTCCGTCGCGACCGCGTACTGCTCGTGACCTACCTCCTGCAGGCGCTCACGCTCGGGGTGACGGCGCTCGCGCTCTTCGCCGATACCTCCGTGGCCCTCGTGTACGGAGCCGCGACGTTCGCCTCGATCACGATCACCTTCACGCGACCCGCGCAGAACTCCCTCGTCCCCGCTCTGACCGAACGACCCGAGGACCTCACGGCCGCGAACGTCGCCACCGGGATCGTCGAGGGGGTCGGCAAGATGCTGGGTCCGGTGGTCGCCGGGATCCTGCTCGGGGTCTCGGAGCCGTGGTCGGTGTTCGCGACCTTCGCCGTCGTGACGCTGGTCGAGGCGCTGCTCGTCGCGCGGCTGCGGGTGGACACGACCGCGGTGACGCCGGCGGCCAGGATCGGCGCCTCCCACGTCTGGCACGAGACCCTGGGCGGCTTCCGCACCCTGCGCCGCGAGCGCGAGCCGCGGCTGATCGTGATCCTGCTGTCGTCCGGGGTCGTCGTGGTGGGTGCCCTCGACATCCTGTTCGTGGCGACGGCGATCGACCTCCTGGACATCGGTGCGAGCGGCGCCGGCTACCTGAGCGCCGCGTTCGGGTTCGGCGCCATCGTGGGGGCCGCGTCGACGATCGCGCTGGTCGGCCGCCACCGGCTCACGCCGCCCCTCGCCACCGGCGCGCTGGTGTTCGGCGTGCCGATCGGGCTCGTCGCGGTCGCGCCCTCGGCGGTGAGCGCCCCGGCCCTGTTCGCGGTGGCCGGCGGGGGGCGCAGCATCGGCGACGTGGCCGGCAGGACGCTGCTCCAGCGGGTCTCGCCCGACGAGTTCCTCTCACGGGTGTTCGGTGTGCTCGAGGGCCTCATGATGCTGGCGCTCGCGATCGGGTCGATCGTCACGGCGATGCTGATCACGGCGTTCGGCGTGCAGCCGGCGCTGGTGGCCGTCGGCGCGTTCCTCCCGGTCGTCGTCCTGCTGACGTCGGGCCGCCTGCTCTCGATCGACCGGCATGCAGAGGCACCGGACGCCGACTCGCTCGCGTTGCTCCGGGCGATCCCGTTCTTCTCACAGCTGCCCGCCCCGGCGATGGAGCGGGTGATGGCCGACGTGGTCCGGGGAGCGGTGGACGCCGGCGAGGTGCTGATCCGAGAGGGGGACGTCGGGGACCGGTTCTACGTGATCGTCGACGGCGTGGCCGAGGTGACCCGGGACGGGGAACACGTCGCGCGCCTGGGTCCCGACTCGTACGTCGGCGAGATCGCCCTGCTCCGCGACGTCCCGAGGACGGCGACGGTGGTCGCCGAGACCCCCCTCCGGCTCCTCTCGCTCGAACGCGAGCCGTTCCTGCTCGCCGTCACCGGACATCCGCAGAGCCACGCCGAGGCGCGGTCGGTCGCCGAGACGCGCGTGCCCTCGGCCGACGGCTCGGTCACTGATTGAACGACAGGGAAGCGGCGACGGCGAACCCGAACGCGACCGCGAGACCGACCGACTTGTTGCGCTTCGCGTACTCGAACGCCTCGGGCAGCATCTCGTCGGCCAGCATCGTCAGGATCGCGCCGCCCGCGAACGCCTGGATGCCGGCGATCCACGAGCCGGACGCGTCGTCCAGCAGGGCGTAGCCCACGCCTGCGGCCAGCGTGCTCGTCACGACCACGGCGCTCCAGAGCGCGAGGACCCGGCCCCTCGTCCACCCGCCGCCAGCCAGGTCGGTCGAGGCGGCGATCGCCTCGGGGATGTTCGAGAGGAACACGGCAACGATCACGGCGACGCTCGCTTGGTCGCCGGTGAGGAGCGACGCGCCGATCACGACGGACTCGGGGATGCCGTCGAGGACCGCGCCCAGGACGATCGCGAGGCCGCCCGTCGCGCCCGTGGGCCCGGACAGCTTGGCGCTGATGAGGAGCGTGCCCGCGTAGAACACCACCGCGCCGAGCGCGAAGCCCGCCGCGATCGCGAACGGATCCGCCGCGGTGACCACGGCCTCCTCGACGAGCTCGTACGCGACCGCGCTGATCAGGACGCCGGCGCCGAACCCCATGATCATCCCGAGGAGCTGCTTGCCGATCGGGAGGAAGAACGCGGCGAGCGCGCCGAGCAGCAGGGACGAGGCCCCGAGGAGGGACCACGCCATCGCCTCCGTCATGCCGGCGACAGGTCGATCTCGGCCGCCACGCCCTGCAGCCCCTCGATCGAGACCGCGAGGAACTCGTCGAGCGGGAGGCCGATCCCCTCCTCGACGCCCGTGACCTCCTCGCGGTTCACCCCGGGCGCGAACGTCTTCTCCTTCAGCTTCTTCTTCACCGAGGAGACCTTCATCCCCTGTGCCCGCTCGGGACGGACGAGCGCGGCCGCAACGAGCAGGCCGGCGACGGCGTCCGCGTGCACGACGGCCCTCGACATCACGTCGGTCCGGTACTCGGGGTAGGCGTGGGCGAGCACGCCGTTGATCACGCGCTCGTCGACCTCGGCCTCGCGGAGCCACTCCGCGGCCAGCCGCGCGTGGTTGGCCGCATCGTCTCCCGTGTGGTCCTGGTCCAGGTCGTGGAACATGCCGGTCAGGCCCCAGAGCTCCTCGTCCTCCCCGAACCGCCGCGCGAGCGCGCGCATCACGCCCTCGACCGAGATCAGGTGGCGGACGGTCGTCTCCTTCAGGCACTTCTCCCGACACAGGGCGACGGCGGCCTCGCGGTCCATCAGCCGACCCCCGCCACTTCCGTGCGATCCGACGAGACGACGAACGGCACGCTCGAGAGCACCACGTTCGGCTCGAACAGGAACAGGCGCTTCACGAACAGCGCGTTCTGGTTGTGCAGGACCCGGTGCCACCACCTCGACACGACGAACTCGGGGAGCACGACGATCGCGAGCGTCCCGGGGCGCGAGGTGAACCGCCGGACCTCCTCGAGCGTCGGCCTCGTCAGGTCGCGGAACGGCGCCTCGACGATGTCGAGCGGGATCCGGATCCCCGCCTCGGCCCACTCCTCCTGCATCCGGTGGGCCGCCTCCGGGTCGAGGTCGAAGTAGATCGCGCGCGTCTCCGACGCCTCGAGGGTCTCCGCGTAGTTGACCGCACGGATCGTGGCGTCGTGCACCGCCGAGACGAACACGAGGGCGACGGTGCGCTCGGGGATCAGCGGCCGGGCGTCCACGCCGACCGGCGCGCCCTCGTCGACGATGACGGGGACGTCGGTGACGACGATGTTGCGCTCGCGCAGCAGTCCGCCCTTGAGCCGGATCAGGGCGAAACGACGCAATAGGTAGCCGAGCAACGAGCCCTCCACGATCTCCGGGATCACGACGTTCACGAAGTCCTCGGGCGCGCGCTCGATCCCGCGCACGTACCGCTTCACCGCGTCGAGCAGGTTGTCCTTGCCGAGCGGGAGCGGCTCGAGGGCGGGCGCGTTCATCGAGAACTCCCGCCAGCGCTCCTGGAGCTCGTGCGGGACCGGCTCGTCGGTCGGGTACAGCATGTGGAGCTCGGTCGGCCGGATCGAGCGGATCAGGCCGACGGCCTCGGCGGCCGCGGCGTCCAGATCGCGGATCACGACGACCATGTGGTTCACGCCGTAGTCGGAGGCGTGGACCACGCCACGCCGGAGCTGCTGCATCACCGACGCGTAGTGCCGATGCACCATCGTGAACATCACGATCAGGATCGCCATGAACAGCATCGAGATCCAGCCGCCCGCCGTGAACTTCGTCAGGGTCACCACGACGAGGACGATCCCAGTGACGGTGGCGCCGACGATGTTGATCGAGATCGACCGGCGCCACCCGCGGGGCGCGCGACCGGCCTTGTTCAGGCGCAGCCAGCGCACGATCATGCCGCTCTGCGAGAGCGTGAACGAGGTGAACACGCCGATCACGTACAGCTGGATCAGCCGGGTGAGGTCCGCGTCGAACGCGTAGATCAGCAGCGACGAGGCGGCTGCGAGCACCACGATGCCGTTCGAGAAGACGAGCCGGTCGCCGCGGTTCATGAACTGGCTCGGCATGTAGCGGTCGCGCGCGAGGATCGACGACAGGCGGGGGAAGTCCTGGTACGCCGTGTTCGCCGCGAGGATCAGGATCGCCGCCGTGAAGAACTGCACGACGTAGAAGCCGAAGCCGCCGCCGAACACCGCATACGCGATCTGGCCCGGCAGCGACCGCTCGTCGCTCGCGACCGTCCCCGGGATGTGCGTCGCGAGCCACGAGATCCCAAGGAACATCGTGATCCCGATCACGGCCATGATCGCGAGCGTCTCGGCGGCGTTCTTGGCTTGCGGCCTTCGGAACGCCGGCACTCCGTCGGCGATCGCCTCCACGCCGGTCAGCGCCGTCGCTCCGGAGGAGAACGCGCGCAGGATCGCGAACACGCCGATCGCGCCGGCCGCCTCCGCCGCGTTGTGGATCGGTTCGACGTGTTCCGTTGACGGACATTCGCTGGAGCACATCGCGAGGCCGACGCCGACCAGGATCATGATCGAGGCGACGAAGCCGTAGGTCGGGATCGCGAACAGGACCCCCGACTCCTTCGTCCCGCGCAGGTTGGCGATCGTGACGAGCCAGACGAACGCGATCGCGAGGATCACCTTGTGCTCGTTCGCGGCCGGAAGCGCGGACCCGATCGCGAACACGCCGGCCACGATCGAGACGACCACGGTCATCGTGTAGTCCACGAGCAGCGCGGCGGCGGCCACCAGGCCCGCGGGCGGTCCCAGGTTCTCCTTCGCGACCCGGTAGGCGCCGCCGCCCATCGGATAGGCCCGCACGGTCTGCCGGTAGGAGGCCACGACGATCGCCATGAGCGCGGCGATCGCGAACGAGATCGGCATCACGAAGTGCTTGAAATCCGTGCTGACGATCGCGAGCGCGATGAAGATCTCGCCCGTCGCGTAGGCCACAGAGGACAGCGCGTCCGACGCGAAGACCGGCAGTGCCAGCGACTTGGGCAGCAGCGTGTGCTCCAGCTTGTGGCTGGTGAACGCCCGTCCAACCAGGATCCGCTTGAGGATGGAGCCGGCGGGGCGAGAGGTGGCGTCGGCCGACATGCGCAGGCGATGCTACGACGGCTCGGGCCGTGGCGGAACGGCGATCCATCGGTAGCCGACCCCGGGCTCGGTCAGGATCAGCCGGGGGGCCGACGCATCGTCGCCGAGCTTGCGTCGCAACGCCCGGACGTAGACGCGCAGGTAGTGGCTCTCCTCCCCGTAGCCCACGCCCCAGACGCGGCGGAGGAGCCACTGGTGGGTGAGCAGCTTGCCCGGGTTCGTGACGAGCGCCTCGAGCAGCGCGTACTCCGTCTTCGTGAGGTGCACGGCCTCGCCCCGGACCGTGACGAGCCGGCGACCGAGGTCGACCTCGACGTCGTCGAACGTCAAGGTCGCGGGCGCCGGCTCTCCGGCCTGGCTCCGGCGGATCGCGGCCCGCAGCCGAGCGAGGACCTCCTCGACGCCGAACGGCTTCGTCACGTAGTCGTCGGCACCGGCGTCCAGCGCGTCCACCTTGTCCGCCTGCCGGTCCCGGACGGAGAGCACGATGATCGGCACGTCGGAGAACGACCGGATCCGGCGGATGACCTCGGTCCCGTCGAGGTCGGGCAGGCCGAGGTCGAGGAAGACGAGATCGAGCGGCTCCTCGGCCGCCGCCACGATCGCCTCCTCGCCGTTCGGCGCCGTGCGGACCTCGTGACCGTGCGCGCCGAGGCTCGTCCGCAGCGCCCGGCGGATCTGCGGCTCGTCGTCGACGACGAGGACCTTGCTCACGGCCGCGGCCTCGGGCCCACCGGCGTCGCGTCCGCGACCGGGAGCTCGAAGGTCACGGCGGTGCCGCCACCCGGCACCCCCTCGATCCAGATCCGGCCACCGTGCGCGAGCACGATGGCTTTCGCGATCGTGAGGCCGAGTCCGCTGCCGCCCGAGCCGTCCCGCTCGGACGACTCGACCCGCGCGAAGGCCTCGAACACGCGCTCCCGGTCGGCGGGCGCGATCCCGGGTCCATGGTCGGCGACGCGGACCTGCACGCCCGCGTGCCATGGCGCCACCGACACGACGATCTCGCTCCCAGCCGGGGCGAACCGCGCCGCGTTCTCGATGAGGTTGGAGACGACCTGATCGATCTGGACGGGATCGGCCGCGACGTCGGGAGCGTCGCGCAGCATCGTTCGGACCCGGATCGCGCCCAGCGCAGGCTGCATCCGATGCAGGACCGACTCGACGACCTCGTCGAGCGCGGTCGGCTCCTTCGCGGGGACGAGCGCGCCGGCGCGGACCCGTGCGAGCTCGAGGATGTTGCCGATGAGGCGGTTGAGCCGGTCCGTCTCCTCGACCACGGTGCGCAGCAGCTCGAGGCGCTGCCCCGGACCCAGCTCGAGCTCCTCCTGCAGGAGGGTGGTGACCGAGGCCTTGATCGACGCGAGCGGGGTCCGCAGGTCGTGCGTGACCGAGGCGAACAGCGCGGCGCGAGCCCTGCTCTCCTCGGCGTCGGTCCGCGCGGCGCGGGCGCGCTCGTCCAGCGCCTCGCGATCGAGGATCACGGCGATCTGCCGGGCCGCAGACTCGAGCAGCCGCACGTCCTCCGGGGACAGCCCCTCGCCGTCCGACGGCCGGGTGGCCGAGAGGGTCCCGTAGCTCTCGTTCCCGCTCGCGATCGTCACCGCGGTGGTAACCCCCGGTGTGTGTCCGGGTGCGGTGTGGCGGATCTCGATCGGCCGGGAGCCCACCCGCGCCTCGATCGCGCAGGTCGAGAGGCGGAGCGCGTCGATCAACGCCGTGGCGAGATCGTCCAGGACCTGCTCGAGCGGCTGCCCGGACAGGACCTTGGTCGCGAACAGGTTGAGGAGCCGGGCCTCGCGCTCCCGCCGTGTCGCCCGGACGCTCTCCTCCACGGCGCGCGCGACCACCGAGCCCACCACGAGGGCGACCACCAGGAAGGTGACGATCGCCACCACGTCATCGCGGTCGTCCACGCGCAGGGTGTGCAGCGGCTCGGTGAAGAACCAGTTCAGGGCGAGGAAGCCGAGCACGGAGCTCCCGACGCCCGCCCAGATCCCGCCGATCACCGCGGCCACCACGACCGCGAGCAGGAACAGCGAGAGAGCGCCCAGCTCTCGCTCCGGCTGGACGATCAGCCCCACGCCGAGGGCGGCCGTGGGCGCGAGCACGGAGACGACCGCGGCCCGGAGCCGCGAGCCCCCCGCGGGCGCGAGGAGCGATCGCGCGTTCATGACCTCACGCTACGGCCTCGCTACGCCTTCTTCACGCGTCCGCGCGCCCCTTTGACGGGCCGTTTACGCGGCCGGGGGGACCCTTGGGTGTGTGAAGGAGGCAGGCATGGCGACCACCGACCTACGGAGGACCCCCGCACCCACCGGGGCACCTCCAGAACCCCGCGCCGGCGGCAAGCGCGCCCCGGAACTGCGCGGCCCCGGTCACGCCTGGAAGCGGCTTCTCCTCGGCCCCGCCCTGCCGACGGCTCAGCTGAAGCACGAGCGGCTCGGCAAGCCGACGGCGCTCGCGGTGTTCGCGTCGGACAACCTGTCCTCGGTCGCCTACGCGACGGAGGAGATCCTCAAGGTGGCCGTGCCGGCGATCGGCGTCCTCGCCTTCTCGGTGGTCATGCCCGTGACCTTCGGCATCCTGGCCGTCCTCGCGATCCTGCTGTTCTCCTACCGGCAGACGATCAAGGCGTACCCGAGCGCCGGCGGCGCGTACATCGTGACGAAGGACAACTTCGGCGTGCTCGCCGCACAGCTCGCCGGCGTGGCCCTGTTGACGGACTACGTCCTCACGGTCTCGGTCTCCGTCGCGGCCGGTGTGGCGGCGATCACGTCGGCCGCGCCGTCGCTCTACCCCGAGCGCGTCTGGCTCTCCGTCGCGTTCATCTGGATCATCGCCTGGGGCAACCTGCGCGGCGTTCGCGAGTCCGGACGGATCTTCGCCGTCCCCACCTACTTCTTCATCGGGATGATGTTCCTGCTCCTCGGCACCGGGATCGCGAAGGCGCTCGCCGGCGATCTGCACCCGATGCCGATCCCCGCCGACGTCGCCGAGACGACGGGAGCGATCAGCGTCTTCCTGCTGTTGCACGCGTTCGCGTCCGGCGGGGCCGCCGTCACGGGCGTCGAGGCGATCTCGAACGGGATCCCCGCGTTCAAGCCGCCGGAGTGGCGCAACGCACGGGCGACCCTGATGTGGATGGGGACACTCCTGGGGGCCATGTTCCTCGGGCTCTCCTTCCTTGCGATGCAGCTGCAGACCACGCCGACCGAGTCGAAGACCGTCATCTCTCAGGTCGGGCGTGCGGTGTTCGGCGGCGGTACCGTAGGGACCACGCTGTTCCTGATGCTGCAGGTGGCGACGACGCTGATCCTCATCCTGGCGGCCAACACGTCGTTCGCGGACTTCCCTCGTCTCGCCAACTTCCAGGCGAGCGATGCCTTCTTGCCGCGGCCACTCACCAAGCGAGGTCATCGGTTGGTCTTCTCCAACGGGGTCATCGGCCTCGCGATCGCCTCGACCGCGCTGGTCGTTCTCTTCCGGGCAGACGTGCACCAGCTGATCCCCCTGTACGCGATCGGGGTGTTCACCTCGTTCACGTTGTCGCAGGCGGGGATGGCGAAGCGGCACCTCCGCCTGCGTGAGGCCGGATGGAGGCACGGACTGTTCATCAATGGTCTCGGGGCGATCACGACCGCGGTCGTCACCGTCGTGATCGCGGTAACGAAGTTCGCCGACGGCGCATGGGCGGTGATGGTGTTCGTCCCCGCGATGGTATGGGTCCTCGTTCGGTTGAACCAGCAGTACACGCGGGAGCACGCCGAGCTCGACCAGGACGTCCCGGCGTTCGAACGCGCTACGGTCACGCGCCCCGTCACGTCGATCGTCGTGGAGGACCTCGACCGCAAGACGATCCACGCGCTCCAGTACGCGAAGACGATCCGCTCGAGGTCCACGAGCGCCGTCCACGTCGAACGCGATCCGGAGGAGGCGGAGCGGCTCCAGCGCCGGTGGGCCGAGCTCGTGGACGACGTCCCACTCGAGGTGATCGCGGGCGCCGACGACCCGGTGATGGCGGTGGCCCGCCACGCCGCGGACCTGGCCGAGGGCGCCGACGTCGCGCTCCTGGTCCCCGGCCCCGCCAGGATGGGCCGCCTCGAGCGGCTCCGCCGGGGCCGGACCGGCGCGCGGCTCACCCGCCTGCTGGCGCCCAACCCACGCGTGCACGTGACGCTCGTCCGCGACCACCCGCACGACGGCGACGACGCGGCCAGCGTCCGCCTCCCCGCGCGGACCGTTCATCAGGCGGTCGTCCTGGTCGACCGGCCCGACCGGGCGGCGCTCGGCGCCCTCCGGTACGCCCTGTCGCTCGGGGCGGACGAGGTCGTGGCCGTCCACGCCGCCGTGGACCCGGAGATGCAGGACGAACTGATCGAGCGGTGGATGGACCTGCGCATCCCGGTCGAGCTCGACCTCGTCGAGTGCTGGGACCGGGACGTGGCCCGCTCGGTGGAGCGCTACGTCGTCGACCTCATGGACCCGATGACCGAGATCACGGTGGTGGTCCCGCGCCGCGACTTCCCGCGCCTCACCGAGCGGCTGCTGCACGACCGCACGAGCCGGGGCATCGCCCGGGTCCTCGGCCGCTACGAGCACGTGGACATCGCGGTCGTGCCGTACCACCTCGGCGAGAACGAGCGCGG
>Ga0075429_100000033_pt1 | contig 63389 bp, 51 predicted proteins | sample RhiMetdeltSRZDD3_FD_75295 | JGI IMG/M metagenome (GOLD analysis project Ga0075429, IMG submission 75295) | Populus rhizosphere microbial communities from Tennessee, USA - Rhizosphere MetaG P. deltoides SRZDD3 | ecosystem: Host-associated > Plants > Roots > Rhizosphere > Soil | place: USA...
GACACATTCTTGAGCCAGCATCCGGGCGAAGCCGCGAACCTGCTCGAGGCCCATGGCGACCGCATTCAGACGCTCGCCTCGGGTCGAGGACCATCCCCCGAGCAATCCGTTGCCGCGGGGCTGTGGCTCTTACACGCCGGCGTGAACCCCTCCGTCCTACCTGAAACCCTCGTGCAATCCGACTTCGATATGAATGCGCTCGTCCGCCGAGATCAAGAAGAGCTCCTTCCGCGTCTCACCACCGCCGACTCCCTCGCTGCCGCGCTCAACTCGCGCCTTATCAACGTGCGCCGCGCCGCGCGCGCGAGGCTCAAGGAACTGGGGCTGGAAGCGGAGGTGTATCGAGACACACTCATGCGGGCCATCCAATCTCCGGAGGCCGCCCTGGAGGTTTTGGAAACACCGGACGGAGGGATTTCTGGCGTCCGGGGATGGACTTACATGTCCATCATTGCCGTGCTCGATCTCCTGGAAAACCCTCCGCGTGAATCCCATCGCAAGCGGGCCCAAGCCTTGACCGAGGCCGGCTCTCCTCTAGCCTCTCTGCTCCGGCACTCGCCGCTCGATGAAGACGAGCAAGCATCGGTGGCTTCGCGCCTCACGCGCTGGCAATCCAGCGATCGCTATCGTTTTCCGGTGCTCGACTTCTTACGAGAGGTGGGGCATGCCGCGGTCGCCGATCGCGTGGAGGGGGCACGTGCCCGGGCGGTGGCCAAGGTGTCGGATCGCATGGGGGTCGAGGACGAGGGCTACGACCAGATGTTGCTTCTCACTCGCCCCACCTTGGAGCGATTGCAAAGCGAGCGTCAAAAAATCGGGCTCGAGCTCAAGACCACAATTCCGCAAGCGATCCAAAAAGCGCGCGAGCTTGGAGATCTTCGTGAGAACGCGGAGTATGCCGCGGCCAAAGCCAAGCAGGCGGTATATGCAAAACGATTCGAGGAACTTGAAACGCTTCAGAATCGCGCGCGTTTGATCGAGGATTTGAAGCGCGAGCCTGGGGTCGCTTCGCCGGGCACTCAGGTCACATTGGAAGCGGTGGATGGTTCCGGAGTTCGTACATTTTGGATTCTCGGCGAGGGGGATCAGGAATTGGGCTCATCGGTTGTTTCATATCTGGCCGCATTGGGCAAAGCCCTCGTCGGACGAAAATCCGGAGACACGGTCGAGCTGCCGCAGGACGGAGAACGCATTATTTGTCGGGTGATTTCAGTGGAAGAACGCTTACCTTGAAACAAACGTTCCATTCTCGGTCGAATGGAATCCCCAACGTTCGAATCCAATCCCGGGTACCAGGGTACCGAGTGGTTCTTACGGACGCAGTTCTTTCACTTCAGTCCACCGCCCACAGAGCCGCCCATTCCAGGTCTACGAGCAGACCCGGTGGCCATTTGAGCGACCCCTCTGGAATGGGAGGTCGTTCCACCACTGCGACTTGCGGTTCCGGTGGATCGTAGATGGGTGCGGTTTTGCGCGGAGGGCGCACTAGCGTTCTTCCTTCAAGCCCAAGGCACCATGGGGAATGTCATCAAGTGCGATTCGTATTTACGCAAACTTCGTACCAGTGATTTCCAGTCGGTTGACACAAACCCACCCTGCAAGGAAAACTCGCTGCTCGCGTTTGGGCCGGAGTGGTGAAATGGCAGACACAGGGGACTCAAAATCCCCCGCCCGCAAGGGTGTGTGGGTTCGACTCCCACCTCCGGCACCACCACAAACCTGAGGTCACGGCATGAAGCTCGAGCAACGAGTTCGCGTTCCTCCCGAGCAGCTCCGCTGGACCCTCTCCCCCGCCGATCTGGGCTTTACGACCACCGATGAGGTGCGCCCGGGCAGCTTCGTGCCCGGCCAGCACCGCGCGCTCCGCGCCCTGGAGATCGGATTGTCCCTGCGCGGCCACGGCTACAACGTGTTCGTGGCCGGCGAGCCGGGGACGAGTCGCACCGAGACCGTGCGCCATTTCCTGCACGAGTTCCAGGATCCTACCTTCGTTCCCGAAGATCTTTGCTTTGTGTACAACTTCCGTGATCCGGATCAGCCTCGTCTCTTGCGATTTCCGGCCGGACAAGGGCGCAAGTTCCGCGAAGCCATGAAAGCGGCGGTGATGCGGCTGCAGGACGGCATCCCGCGCATCTTCTCGAGCGAGGTTTACTCCAAACGCCGCCGCGCGCGCATGAAGCGCTACACGAGCCGCATGGAGCAGCTCGCCGCCAGTCTGCGGCGCGATGCCGAGCCGGCCGGGCTGGTGCTGGTGCAGGTCGAAGTCGGCGAGCACGCGGAAGCCGACCTCTTGCCCCTGATCGACGACGAACCCATGGCGTTCGAGGATCTCGAGGCCATGGTCGAGGAGGACAAGTTTCCCCGCGAGGACCTGCAGCGCTTGGTGGCCGCGCGCGCCGCACTGGACGAGCCCCTCCGCAAATTCCGCGATGCTGCCAACCGCCTGGTCAAGGAGGCCGAGGTTGAGCTGGTCGATCTCGACCGTCAGATGACGCATCCGTACTTGAACCTGGTTCTTTCGGGCGTGTATCGGGAATTCGAGGACGTGAGCGGGGTCACCGACTATTTGCGTGAGGTGGAGATCTTTCTCGAAGCGCGCATGGCGCTGTTCCATCGTGATGAAGATGAGGCGGAGGCCGAGGCTGAGGATGAGGAAACGCGGAGCGAACTACGCCGGCTCCAGGTGAACCTGATTCTTGACCACGGTGAGCTTCGATGCCGCCCCATCGTGTTCGAGAACAACCCCAATGTCTCGAACTTGCGCGGCACCATCGATCGGGAAATTCGATCCAATGGTATGGTCGTGCAGGATTTCACGCACATCAAAGCCGGGTCATTGATCCGCGCGCATGGCGGATTCCTGGTCATCCATGCCGACGACCTGGAGGGTGAAGGCCGGCCATGGCATGTGATCAAGCGCGCCCTTCGCACGGCGCAGGTGCAAATCGAATCGGGAGAAGGCGAGCATCAGGGCTCTCCACGCACGTTGCGTCCCCAGCCGGTCGGCATCGACACCAAGGTCATCCTGATCGGAACGAACGAGCTCTACCAGACGTTGCTGGATTCCGACGATGACTTCCCCAAGATCTTCAAGGTGAAAGCGGAGTTCGACACCGAGATGGAGCTCGGCCCCCAGGCCATCACCGAGTATGCGTGCTTGGTGCGCTCGGTATGTGATGAAGACGAGCTACCGCCCTTCAACGCGGAGGGTGTGGCCGCAGTGGTCGAGCACGGGGTGCGCCTGGCCGGCCAGCGTAATCGCATCACCACCCGGTTCTCGCAGGTGGCGGACCTGGTCCGCGAGGCGTCCTTTTGGGCCCAGCGCGAGCACAATCACTCGATCGGCGGACGGGACGTGTGGCGCGCGTTGGAAGAGCGGCGTAATCGCGTGAACCTGGCCGAGGAAAAGACGCATCGGCTCATTCGTGAAGGCGTCGTGCTCATCGACACAAGCTCTCAAACCGTGGGCCAGGTGAATGGTCTCGCGGTTCTCGATGTGGGCGATCATCAGTTCGGGCGGCCAACCCGCATCACGACCAGCATTTCGGCCGGACTCTCCGGTGTGCTCAACATCGAGCGGCTGGCCGCACTTTCCGGGCGCCATCACGACAAGGGTGTGTTGATTTTGACGGGTTATTTGCGGGAAACGTTCGCCATGGAGCGGCCCCTCGCCATGACCGCCAGCCTCACCCTCGAGCAGTCGTATGACGAAGTCGACGGCGACAGCGCGGCCACCGCCGAAATCCTGTCTTTGGTGTCAGCACTGTCCGGGGTTCCGGCGCGGCAAGATATGGCCGTTACCGGATCCATGAACCAGAAGGGGCAAGTGCAGGCAGTGGGTGGTGTGAACGAAAAGATCGAAGGATTCTACGATCTGTGTCTCGCCCGTGGGCTGACCGGGAATCAAGGCGCCATCATTCCTGCGGCCAATATCCCCCACCTCATGCTGCGGCCTCAAATTGTGGAGGCGGTGCGGGAGCGGCGATTCCATATCTTCGCCGTAACGCGGGTGGAGGAGGCGGCCGAACTGCTCATGGGTCTTCCGGCCGGGCTCCCCGGAGAGGCCGGCCGCTACGCCCCGGAAACTCTGTTCGGCAAGGTGCAAAAGCGCCTCGAGGATCTCGCCGAGGCCGCCCGCGACTACATGCCCTGGACGTCGTAAACGGTCACTGTCTCGCCGCGCGATTCCGCAGCGCCTGGGCGCGCGGGTGATCCGGGTCGTACTTGAGGGCCAAATTCGCGAAGTAAACCGCCTCTTCGGCGTCCCCTTGATCCAGGTAATACGACGCCATCCCCACCATCACCTCGACGTTGCGCACATCGAGTTTGCGCGCGCGCTCCAGGAGAACGAAGGCATCCTTGGAGCGCTTCTGCAGAATGAACGCTTGTGCGCGTAACGCGAGAACGTTGGCGTCCATGGGGAACACCTGCATCGCGTAGTCCAGCGCATCCGCGGCATCCTTGCCGTCCTCTTGATTGAGCTCCAAACGGGCCAGCTCGATGGCCGCCGCACCGGCCGTACCGTCCTTTTGGATGAGGGTGCGGTACTCCTGGCGTGCGCCGTTCGTGTCCCCGCGCGCGTTCAGCAATTGAGCTCGGGCCTCCCGGGCGGGGGTGAACTCCGGGTACAGCTCGAGGACGCGCTGATACCGGGTAAGGGCCGAGGACGTGTCGCCCAGGGCCACCTCTTGCTCGGCGAGCGAGGTCAACACCGGAATGTCCTTGGTGCCCGCCTTGGCCGCGGCGAGGAGTTCCGCCCGCCCGTGGTCGCCCGTCTTTTCCCCGATCTGGGTCAGGCCTAGGATCCCATGTCCCACCGCGCTATTCGGGCTCACCTCGAGCAGCTTCTTGAGCACGTCGGGCAGATCGTCCTTCGCTCCCAACTGGAACATGGCGATGGAGAGCTTTTCCAGCACCGCTGGATCGTTAGGACGCGCTTTGGCAGCCTGTTTGATCTGACGCAAGCGCGATGGATCGGGCCGTGGCCACATGGGGACGCGAGCGCCCTTCTCCCGCACCAGCTGCAACGCGCGGGTTCGAAAGGTTGCGTACGATTCCCCCGTCGCCTTGTTCAACGCTTCCGGGAAACTCTTCCCTTCTCCGAGCGCGCGCAGGATCGCCGGAATGGAATCCCAACCGTGGCGCGCAATCAGATCGTTCACGATGAGATAGGACTCGTGATAGGCGAGGAGCCGCTGGGTATGCGATTTGGGGCGCGTGAACCCGATCGTCAGTGAATCGACGCCGAGCAGCTCTCCATCCTGATACGCCGCGGCCAAATTCTGATCCCAGATCGGACCGCGAGGATAGCGCTCCATGCACACGCTCAAACCCTCGGTGAACCAGTGCGGAACGCGTTTCTTGGTCATCCCCAGAGCGAGCACGTGGCCGAACTCGTGGCGCAGAATCTCTTCCCAGTTCGCGGTTCCGGCGAGCGTACGCGGGGAATCCATCGCGATCACGTCCCCGAAGCACACCGCGGGAATGCCGTCGATCCATGCCATGCCCGCTACTCGCGCGCTAAACAAATCGTGGGACGGCGCCACCTCGATTACGGTCGGTTGCGTGGGCTTCCACCCGTGGCGATCCGTTAACTCACGATACGTTGTCTCCAGCCCTTGCTCGAGCAATGGAATGAGCAGGCTGTCCGAGGCGGCGCGATACCGAAACACGAAATGTTCCGACTTGAGCGTCGCATAGGTATCGAGCGAATCCAGGAAGGTGAGCTGGTTGTAGGCGCGCATGTTGAAGGGATCGCCCTTGAAGCCGGCCTCCAACCAGTCGCGCGCTTGCTTTTCTTCGCCTTCGCGCATGGCGAGCAAGCCTTTGCCGATCAGGGCGGCCGGGTTGTCATGATCCCGGGCCAGGATGGTGTTGTAGAGCGCGAATGCCTCGTCGTTTCGCTTGCTCATCTCCAGAATGTTGGCCAGCCCCAGGTAGACGTCGAAATATTTCGGGTCCTCCTTGAGCACTCGATCGCGCTCACGTGCCCACCCCGTGCTATCTCCCTCCAGGTAATAGGCCGCGGCGAGAACCGACCGCGCCCGATGATCACCGGGCGTCTTGGCCAGCGGATCCTTGAGCCAGTCCTCGGCTTCCTTGGGTGCATCCGCAACCAGCGACAGTGTGGCCAGAACGGTGCTCGCGGCGGCATCTTTCGCCCGCACCGAGAGCACGTTCTTGGCTTCCAGCTCCGCCTGGCTCAACCGTCCGGCCTCGAGCGCAACGTGGGCGGAGGCGAGCGCGACGTCCGGATTCCGCGGCGACAGCTTGCGCGCTTCGGTCAACTCTTCTTGGGCAAGGATTTCCTGATACTTCTCTTGAAATAGACGCGCGAGATCCAGCCGGGCATCCATGTAGTCGAGGCTCTCGCGATAGGCCTGCTCGAACCACTGCGAGGCCTGCTCGAATTTCCCCGTGCCCCACGCCGCGTGGGCTTGGGCCCAAATGTCTTCGGCACTGGACCTCCGGCTGGACTTGGTCAGGTCCTGGAAGATCTTGACCGCTTCGTCCCGCCGGCCGGCCGCGAACAGAAGGCGGGCGCGTTCCGCCTGGGCGGATGCCGAGCCGGCCATGGAAGCCAGATGTTCGATGCCAACGAGGGGACGGCCGAGCCTGGCCGAAGACCGCGCGGAGAGAATGGCCGGACGCGACCATCCGGGAAATTGCCCGGCAATGCGCCCCGCTTCGGCGATCACCTGATCGTCCAGACCCGCCGTGCTCAAGGCCTCCAGATACTCGGCCGCGTTCCGTCGTGTGGCTTGGCCGGCAAACGCTTCCTTGCGAAGCTTGACCGCTTCCGTCCAGCGGCCTTCCAGCTCCGCTTTCTCGGCCGGCGAGGCGCTCTGGGTGGCGGAACTTTCGGCCGGAGGATCCTGGGCCGTCGCGGGAACGATCCAGGCCAGAATCAAGAAAGCGAACGTCCAGTAGGTCAGCTTCAAGCCGCATCCTCCTCAGGGAACACATTGCCTCGCCCCAGAATACCTTGCGGATCCCAGGTTCGTTTCACGTCCCGCATTCTGGAGATGGTTTCGGCCGGCCACTGGAGAAGCAACAGGTCTCGCTTGAGCTTCCCCAGCCCATGCTCCCCCGCCACCCCGCCGCCCTCCCCCACCGCGTCCCGGCACATGGCGAGAATGAGCGCTCGGGCGCGATCCGTTTCGTCCCGGTTAGCACAGAGGAAATTCACGTGGGGATGGCCGTTCCCGACGTGTCCAAAGGCAAAGGTGGGCACGCCGCATCCCGTGATCGCCTCATCCCAGCGATCCATGAACCGGGGCAGCGCGCGATAGGGTACCCACCAATCCGTGCCCATTTTCGCCCCGCCGTCCCCCCGAAACGGCTGCAGCGCTTCGTTGATCGCGGTCGGGATGCGATGACGCACGGTGCGTAACCGCTCGAGATCGTCCGCGGTCTCGAAGATCACCGTGCGTTCGGCTAGCCCCGGCTGCGATTCCAAAATGAAGGACGACCATGCATCGAGCCGATCGTCCCGGTCCCGAGCGTCCGTGAACTCCTGCTTGAACACGATGGCGGCTAGAGCGGATGCAGGCCAGACAATGCCTTCCGCATTGTCGCCCAGGAGTTCCACCGAAGCCCAATCGATCAGCTCCAAGGCTCGAGGCGTTACACGGCGGGACTCCCGGGCCCCCACCACGAACTCGAGCGCGGTCCGGCGTGATGGAAAAAACACCATGCCGGCGAAGAGTCCGGCCGGGCGAGGAATGAGATCCACGGTGATTTGCGTGATCACTCCCAGCGTGCCCTCGCTGCCGATCACAAGATCGATCTCTTCTCCATTCAGGAAGTACCCCGCGGTGGCTTTCTCTTCATTAGGCCGGCTTTCTGGAGAGCGCCGCACGGTCCGCACGGATCCATCCGCCATGACGACGCGGAGCTCACGTATCCAGCGCCGGGTCGGGCCGTAACGCAGCGTGTCCTCTCCGGTGGCGTTCGTGGCTACCGTGGCGCCAAGACAGGCTTCGTTGCGGCTCGTGGGATCAGGCGGGTAAAACCAACCCTGGGCCTCGACCGTGCGCTGGAGATCCCCAAGAAAGAGTCCCGGCTCGGCGACGGCAACCTTGCCCTTGGTGATGGGGTCAGAGCGCAAATCGAGAAAGCGATTCATGCCGCTTGTGGCCAGGAGCCACCCTTCGAGGGCCACGCTACTTCCGGTGAGGCTCGTGCGTCCTCCCGCAGCGGTGACAGGGATACCGTGCCGATGCGCCTCCGTGAGCGCGCGCGTCACCTCGGGTTCGTTCTGGGGGCGAAGAACGGCGTCAGGATGTCCGTCCAGCACGACGTCCGCGGTGTAGGATGCGTAGCCCGCATCGTGGGGACGCAGAAGGGAAAGGCTCTCTCCCAACCCATCGAGCGCCGAGGCGGACATCACTCCAACCCGTGCCGTTTCTCGAAGTCGCTAACCCACCCATCGATCTTGCCGTGTCCGCGCGTCTCCTGTTTCAGCTCCCACGTTCGCATCATTCGATCGGCCAGCGTTCCGTCGAGGGTGAAATCCGCGGTGAGCTGGACCACATTACGCCCTTTTCGCTCCGGCACCAGAATCGGCAACCGCCCGATCTCGGTCATGGCCGGACCGTCCTCGATGACGTGTCCGCGCACGGCGACGTCAATCGATGGAAACTGGGCCAGCACACTTTGAAGTTCGATGTCCGATCCGTGACCGAGCAGAATCACGATGGTTGAGTCGCTGGCTTCATTTGGCACCACGCGCTTCAGGCTTTCGATGGGATCGCTCAGCATCCCGCTCGTCATAACGAGCGACGGATCGACGTATCCGGTGATGAGAATGTGAAACCCGCCTCGCTCCAAGCGACGTACCTGCGGAATGCCATATCCCGTCGTATCGGCGAGGTTGGCGCACACCAGGGGAAGCTTGGCCGCGGCAAGGCGAAGCGCGTCCTGGCCCAAATCGAACTCCGTGTCGCCCAATCCCACCGCGTCGTACTTCATGAGCGCCATGCTCGTCACGAAGAGATCGAACAGTTCGGATCGGAGGGAGTCGTCCGGCGGCGCGGCGAAGTCACCCCCTTCGACAATCACCGAGGGATACGTGTAGGTGCGCGCGCGTCCCAGCACCGTAGCCCGCAAGGCGAGGCTCGAAGAGTTAAGGCCGGGACACCGGCACGGGTGAAGATCGCCGCCGCCGGCAGCATTGGCGAGAATGGCGACACGTTGAACCGCGGTTTGCCCGCTCGCACGTTCTTGAACGAGGGGGCCAAGAAAAAGGCAGCACAGGAGGACGACGGCAAAGTCGCGGCAGCGCACGAGTCACCTCAGCCCAGTCTCGCCGAGCCACTCTCTCAAAGAGAGATCAGCGAGGCCTATCGCATCATCAACGATAGACGATGCGTTCGATCTCTTCGCGGACTTGATCGGGTTCCCGTCCGCGGGCCAAGGCAACCTCCCGGCTCAGAATGCGAAGCGCCGTTCCAAGAATGCGGCGCTCTTCGTAGCTGAGCGGTTTCTTCATGGAGAGCCGGCCAAGATCCCGAACCGCTTCGGCCAGCGAGGTGGGATCTCCCAGACTGAGCCGACGGCGATAGTCCAGCACACGCTTGGCCGAGCGAGCCTCGGTGCGCAGGGACGCACGTCCCTTGAGCACCTTGAACACCTCGTCCAGGTCGCGCCGGGCGATCGGCCGGCGCATGCCGGAACGTTCGATCTGGTCGACGGGGATGGCCAGCTTCATTTCCTGCTGGGGAAACACGATCTCCAGGCAGGGAGCCGTCCGGGTGCTGAGGGTCACCTCCTGGATCGCCTCGACCCGGCCTACCCCGTACTTGGGATGGACCACGAAGGCGCCCACTGGGTAGCCCGAGCTGTTCGGGACAGGGGTAGGCGCACTCCGCCGGACCCCTCGCGTTCGCACGCGGGGAGCGCTTGCCTCTCTTGTCATTCTGGCGCTGGCCATCGCGACCTCCGCTTAAGGGAGAGCCCTAAAGCCTTGACCCAGCAATACAAGCAGGTCCGGGGATGCTTCCTTACTGGGAGAAACCCTTAGACTACCCAAAATCGGAGGTTCTGTCGAGTTGTAAGAAATTCCGAAAGTAAACCCAAAAGAGCGTAAAAGGGGCTAGGCCTGTCACCCGGTAGGCGCCGGGAAGGCCAAAATGCTGAGTTCCCGGGCCACCTCGCTGGCAATGTGTCGAATGGCGGTGGCGGTGGGGCTATCCGGGTGCCCGACGAGTATCGGAATCCCCGCGTCTCCCCCCTCACGGATGGCCGGATCGATGGGAATCTCGCCCAGAAACGGCACTTCGAAGTCTCGAGCCGCCTGTGCCCCACCCCCGTGAGCGAAGATGTCATGGCGGGAACCGCAGTTCGGACAAACGAATAACGCCATGTTCTCAACGATTCCTAAAACCGGCACGTTGACCTTTTCGAACATGCGCACCCCGCGCTTCACGTCTTCGAGGGCCACCGGCTGCGGCGTGGTAACGATGACCGCTCCGGCCAAGGGAGCGGCCTGCGACAAGGTGAGTTGCGCATCCCCTGTTCCGGGAGGCAGGTCCACGATCAAGTAGTCGAGCTCGCCCCAGTCCACGTCGGCCAGAAACTGCTGCACGAGCTTCGAGACCATGGGGCCGCGCCAGATCACCGGCGTTTCCTCGCCGGCAATGAACCCAATCGACATCATGCGCACGCCAAATCGTTCCAGGGGGGCAAGCTTGCCGCCTCGCACCTCGGGACGGCTCTGCCGCAACCCGAGCATGATGGGAATGCTGGGCCCGTAGATGTCCGCATCGAGAAGGCCGACCTTCGCTCCGCTCTGGGCGAGCGCGACGGCCACGTTTACCGCGACGGTGGACTTGCCGACCCCGCCCTTCCCGCTCGCCACCGCCACCACGTGGCGGACTCCGGGAAGTACATTCGCGGCGGCGGAAGCCGGAGACACGGGCACGCGGGCGTCCATGGCCACCCGCACTGTCTCTACGCCGGGAAGGGCGGCCACACGGGCACGCGCCTCGCGCTCGATCTCGGCTTTGACCGGACAGGCGGGGGTGGTGAGCTCGATGCGAAATGCGACCGTGCCCCCCTCGATGCTCACGTCCTTCACGAAATCCAAACTGACGATGTCCCGATGGAGATCGGGATCGTTCACGTGACGCAGGGCGTCGAGCACGGCTTCGCGAGTGACAGGTTGGCTCATGGTGGGTTCGTTCCGTCGTTCGAGGACGGAGAATGATGGTGGACTCGACCCGGCTTTGGCAAGGTGTCCTCGGTCAGGTGTTCCTCGAGAAAACGCGCCAGGGTGAGAAGGCGTGGGCCGTTCTTGGGCCATACCGCGCGCAGCTGCATCCAGCATCCCGGGTTTGCGGTGACCACGGTGTCCGCCTGGGTAGCGAGAAGCGCATCGCGTTTTTTCCGCGCCAAGGGTGCGGAGAGCTCGGGGGTGGCGAGATGATAACTGCCCGCGCTACCGCAACAGAGATCCGCTTCCTCCGCCTCCACGAGTCGCGCTCCTGAGTTCTGTAACAGCCGTCGTGGCTCCTCGACGATGCCCTGCGCATGCCGGAGGTGACACGGATCCTGGAACACGACGCGCCCCGCCGAGGGCAATGACTTGAATGCCAACGGAACCGGCGCCTCGAGGAGTGCTTGACTCAAATCGCGCACCCGTCCGCCCAGTGACGCCAGCTCACGAAGGTGTGCCCCGCATCCGGCGGCGGTGGCCACGATAATGGCATCGTTGTCCCTGGAGAGAGCGCTCTCCGTTTCTTGCCCCAGCTCCGCGGCGAGCGCGTGCATGCCCGCGTGTTGCGCGAGCGCACCGCAGCAGCGTGGCCGATCCCATGACTCCACCCGGTATCCCGCCCTTTGAAGAAGATGCGCCATAGCACGTTCCGTCACGGGCATGAACACCCGCGCCGCGCATCCGCGAAGCAAGATGGCCCTTGGCGCGCGGGCGGGAACGTCTACCGAGGGGGCCTGCGTGTTTGAACGCGGCTCGAAGGATGGGCTCAGCACGGCGCGTTCGCGCCAGGCTTTCGGAAGCAGTGAGCGTTTCGCAAGCGCGCTGACCACGGACCGCACGCCGAGCATGCGATAGAACAACACGAGCACGCGCAACCGCTCGGGATGCGTGATCACGTGCTGCAAGAGAAAGCGTTCCAGCGGGTGTCGCACGTGACCCTGTTGCTCCGCATGACGCCGCGCCTCGAACAAGATGTCGCGATACTGGACGCCGGAGGGACACGCGGTTTCGCAGGCCAAACAGCCCAAGCAGTGATCGAGCGGGGCCATGGTGGCGCGTTCCACCGGCACGCGATTCTCCGCCAGGGCATGCGCGAGCAGGATGCGACCCCGAGGCGACTCCTCTTCCTTACCCGTCAGCACGTAGGTCGGACACGTTTCCAGACAAAACCCGCAGTGAATGCATTCCGAACCGGACGGGGGGGCGTTCATCGGCTGACCGGCCATCGTCCTTCCACGAAGCGTCCCTCCGGATCTAGGGCGCGTTTCAATCCCGTGAGTATCTCCACGCTGTCCCCGCGCTCTCCCCATGGATTCGGTAACGGATGCGCCGAGGGCGCGTCCAGATGCAGGTGTCCCACTCCCGACCGGAGCGCGTTGCGTGCCCGCTCGAGGGCGGACTCATTACCCATCCACCGAGCCCAGAAATGTCCTCGCATGAGATCGGCGCACCATGAGTGACTGTCGAACACGGCGCCCAAACCCGGGTGGCAAAGCCATTCCGGAAGCGCTCCCCCCCAAGCTACCGGGTCCGACTCGGGACGGCTGTCTCGTTCCAACGCTGCCACCAGGTTCAGAGTTTCTTCGTCATTCAATATGCGTCCCGCACCGTTCATGAGTGCCTGCGCCCGCCTCAGTTGCGCCGATACACAGGGCGGTGATCCAGCGAATACCCACGCGAGCGTATCCCCTTCTCCACCGTCAAATCGCCACAGTCCGGCTGGGAATAACTTGGGCCCTTCCTCGAGGGCCACGCGAAGCTCGATTGCATCCGGCGTCGCGAGCGTCACGCCTCCCCATCGTGCGGGACGGGGCAGAACCTTGAACGTGGCCTCGACAATGATGCCCAGTTCCCCCAGAGACCCCGTGAAGAGTTTCATGAGGTCATACCCGGCCACGTTCTTCACCACGCGTCCCCCGGCCCGCACCGTGTGACCTCGGCCATCCATCCACGCTATTCCCAGAAGATAGTCGCGGACGGAGCCCCAGCTTCCCGCCAACGGCGTACGCCGATCCGCGCCAATCCATCCTCCCACCGTGGATTCGGGATCGGGATCCAGGGAGAGCGGCAACCACTGGCCGCGCTCCGACAGCGACTCTTGCAGCGACGCCATGGGGAGGCCTGCTTCCACGGTAACAGTGAGATCGTCGTAAGCGTGTTCAATTACGGCGCGGCAACGCGATAGTTGGACGGCGGCCACGGGTTCCCGGGGCAACGCACCGCGACCGAGGAGCGTGCCGCCGCCCTTGGGCATCCAAGGGCGGGCACCCCCATCGCTCCCGAGCACCTCGCTCAACTCGGCGAGCGAGGAGGGCGTCACCTCCGTCTCGATCCAGTTCATAGCGGCACCTCGCGTCCCGGCCGCACGCGACCCAACCCGGCGCGCCCATCGAAACACCCCCCTCCCTCCGGAATAGCCTTTCCCGAGTTCATGCGCCGGTCGGGATCGAACACCCGCCGCACGCGGTCCATGGCGGCAATCGACTCCGCGCTGAACGCGCGATCCATGAGGGCGAGCTTCTCGACCCCGATCCCATGTTCGCCGGTGAGTGAGCCGCCCAACTCCAGACATTTTTCGAGAATGCGCGCGCTCGCCTCGAGCACCGCCCTGACCTCGCGTTCGTTGCGTTCGTCGTAGAGCAAGATAGGATGCAGGTTTCCATCTCCGGCGTGAAACACGTTCGCGACGCGAATGCCGGCCTCGTGTCCCACCTGACTAATGAAGCGGAGCATTTCCGGAAGTTTCGTGCGCGGGACCACGCCGTCTTGCGTGCAGTAGTTCCGAGCCAAGCGCCCCAGCGCCCCAAAGGCTTTCTTCCGCGCCATCCAGAGCCGGCGCCGGTCCGCGTCCGTCGTGGCACGCTCGATCCGAAATGCGCCGCTCTGTTCGCAGGCCTCTACTGCCTTTTCGGCGTCTTCATCGAGGCCGTCCTCCAAACCGTCGACCTCCACCAGCAAGAGCGCACCGGCATGCTCAGGAAACTCGAGCTTGAACGCCGCGTGCAACGCCTCGAGAATCGGTGCATCCATGAGCTCCACCGCCGCCGGCACGATGCCCGAACGGAGAATGGCCGACACGGCCCGGCTCGCCTCGTCCACTCCGGGGAATGCGGCGAGGAGCGTTCGCGTGGCCGGCGGAACGGGAACGAGGCGCACCCACGCGCGGGTCACCAAACCGAGCGTCCCCTCGCTGCCCACAATGAGTCCGGTTATGTCCGGCCCCCCCGCCGCGGGAGCTCTCGATCCGAGCCAGCGCGTATTGCCGTCGGGGGTCACCAGCTCCACCGCCAGCACGTGATTCGTGGTCACACCGGTTTTCAATGTGTGCGGTCCCCCGCTGTTGCCGGCGATGTTGCCGCCCAGCGTGGAGACGGACTGGCTGGAGGGATCGGGCGCGTAATGAAGTCCGTAGGGAAGCGCCGCTTTGCTGATGGCCAGGTTGGCCACCCCGGCTTGCACGAGCGCCTGGCGGTTCATCGGGTCGAGGGTTTCGATCGCGCGCAGGCGCGTGAGCGCGATCACGAGCGCGCCCGGTGCCGCCAGCGTTCCGCCGGCGAGGCCCGTTCCCGCGCCGCGGGGCACGATCGACCAGCCCGCGTGGTGAGCCAGTTTCACCACGTTTCGGACTTCGTCCACCGTGCGCGGCAGCACCACGCGCTCGGGCACTGCCCGATCGAGCGTGTATCCGTCGCACTCGTAGACCATCCGGAGACGTGGATCGCGAACGATCCCGTCCGGGCCCACGATGCGCTCGAGATCGCGGTCGAGATCGATCACTCTAGTTCCTTAGCGGTGGGGTCCCCATGGATTCGAGAGTATCCTAAATGCACCGAGGAGCCGACATGCCCGATCGTCCCCAATCAGAATCTCCGGACTTGGACATGACCACCGCGCTCGTGCTCATCATCGGCGACGAGGTTTTGGCCGGCGAAGTGGTCGACGTGAACGGTCCCCTCATCTTGTCCCTCTTGGCGGAGCGCGGGCTTCGCGTGTTGGGCCTTCACGTATTGCCCGATGAGCCCGGGGTGGTCGAGCCCTTTCTCCGCGACGCCTCGCACGGTGCGGATTGCGTGCTCGTCACGGGAGGCATCGGTCCCACGCACGATGACATCACGCGGCTCGCGGTTGCACGTGCGCTCGAGCGTCCACTCGTTCCCCACCCGCAAGCGACCGAACGCCTGGAATCGATCTTCCACCGCAATGCGACCGCGGAAGAACGTGACATGGCGCTCCTGCCGGAGGGGGCTGACCTTCTCTTTGCGCCCGGCATCATGGCGTTCGCGTTTCAAGCGGGGAACGTGTTCGTCTTTCCCGGAGTCCCGCGACTTCTGGAACCGCTCCTTCGCGCCAACCTGGAGCGACTTGGGCAGCGGGCCGCGCATCGGCGGGAGCTTCATACCGAGCTCCGCGAAGGGCTCATTGCCGCGCCCTTGTCGGCCCTGGCGGAGCGCTGGCCGGATTTGCGCTGGGGATCCTATCCCGAGCTCACCGACATGGGGTGGCACTTGCGTTTGGTCTTGCGGGGACGCGATCCGGAGCGACTCAATGCCGCGTTCGCGATGCTGGAGGACATGGTGGCCCGTCTCGAGTCGCGTTCCTGACCGTTGCCCGGCCGCGGCGCCCCCGGCTATACTCCCCCGCCCACCGATCAAGGAGACGATGCATGGCAGGCTTTCCCGGCTACGATTTCATGGACCTGGACGCCCTTCTCACCGACGAGGAGAGAATGGCCCGACAAGCCGTCCGCGAGTTCGTGGACGCGGAGCTTCTGCCCATCATCGAAGAGCACTTCGAGAAGGGTACGTTTCCCCTGCACTTGCGGAGCAAGCTCGCCGACCTTGGCGTGTTCGGCGCGAATCTTCCGCCTGAATACGGCTGTGCCGGCATGTCCAACACCGCCTACGGCCTGGTCATGCAAGAGCTCGAGCGCGGCGACAGCGGGTTACGCTCGTTCGTGTCGGTGCAGGGTGCCCTCGTCATGTATCCCATTTTTGCGTTCGGGAGCGAGGAGCAGAAGCGGCACTACCTGCCCAAGATGGCCTCCGGGGAGCTGATCGGCGCGTTCGGGCTCACCGAGCCGGACTATGGCTCCAACCCCGGCGGCATGGTTACGCGCGCGCGCAAGGACGGGAAGGACTGGGTACTGAACGGGGCCAAGATGTGGATCACCAACGGCACGATCGCCGACGTGTCGCTCGTGTGGGCGAAGGACGATGACGACGTCATTCGCGGGTTCCTGGTGGAAAAGAGCCGGGCCGGTTTCAGCGCCCCCGAAATGAAGCGCAAGATGAGCCTCCGCGCCTCGGTGACGAGTGAGCTGGTCCTCCAGGACGTGCGCATTCCCGACTCGAACCTCCTTCCCGGCGCCGAGGGCCTCAAGGCGGCGCTGTCCTGCCTGACGCAGGCCCGATACGGCATTGCTTGGGGCGCGATCGGCGCGGCCATGTCGTGCTTTCACACCGCGGTTGAATACTCGAAGTCCCGCGTGCAGTTCGATCGCCCGATCGCCTCCTTCCAGCTCGTCCAGGCCAAGCTGGCCGACATGCTGACCGAGATCACCAAAGCCCAGACGCTCTGCATGCGCTTGGGTCAGCTCAAAGATGGCGGGAAAGCCGGATTCAACCAGGTCTCCATGGCCAAGCGAAACAACGTGGCCATGGCGCTCGAGGTGGCGCGGAATTCGCGGGAGATCCTCGGTGCGAACGGCATATCCACCGAGTACCCCATCATGCGGCACATGATGAACCTCGAATCGGTGAAAACGTACGAGGGGACGCACGATATCCACACCCTTATCCTGGGGCAGGCCATTACAGGTATCCCGGCCTTCTTCTAGACCGTTGACAGTGGGGGGTTCGGCCCGTAGACTCTTTTCCCGTAACACGATCCGGGCTTCTCCTCGACATCCTCCTCAGGCGTCCGACGACAGTCTCTGGGCCCTTACATGGGAGCTAGTTCCATGATCCATATTCGACCGGCGCTCTACGCCGGGCTGGGGCTTGTCTTCGTGCTCTCCGGCTGCCAGAAGAAGAGCGCGGTGGACCCCAAGCAGTTCACGGTGGAAATCAACAAATACCGTGAAGAGCAGACGGCGCTGATCGATTCGACGAATGCGATCGATGCGCGGCTCAACCGCACGTTGAACGAGATCAACGCCCGGGTGGACAAGCTGCAGCAGGACAATGATCAGCTCGTCGCCGAACTGGCCGCCTACAAGGAGCTCCCTGACGTTCGCCAGGAGATCTATCCCGAAATCCTGTCCCGCTTCCAGCTCGTGAATGAGAGGCAGGGCGAGTTCGTGAAGTCCATTCGCGATTCCATCACCCTGCGGGCCACCGCGACTCAGGACACGATGACCGCGCGCGTCGCCGTCATGCAAAACATGCTGAACGAGCACATGGCGTTCGTGCAGTTCGTGGCCACGGAGCAGGACTCGATCAACCGCGTGTTCGCGAACCGGATCGACAGCCGCCCCTGGTACGTGTCCTTCATGGGTAAGTGGGAAGACCGCCAGCGCACGCATAAGGCAAATCCCTAAGCCATGACGCGCCGCACTTCATTCGTTCTCGTGCTGGTTCTGGTGGCCGGTCTTTGCGGCTGCAACGACACGAAGAAGCTGGAAACCCAGGTCACCGCCTTCAAAGCCGAGATGGATCCCCAAATTCAGCTCATGACCCGCCACTCGAAGTTCCTCCGGAAGAAGGCGGAAACCATATCCGCCAAGGTGGACAAGATCGAAGCTGACCAGGCTCAGATCAATCAGACGCTGGCCGCGCTGAGCGCGGAACCCGGCGCCGCCAAACGCGACATCCTCGCGTTCGTGGACGCGAAGGCCGAAACCACGGCCCGCTTCCAGAAATCCACGCTCCAGGAGTTCGGCCGTTTCCTCGATGAACGCGATGCGTTGGTGACACAGGAGCTCAAGGCTCAGGACGATTCGCTGCGAGCGGCCCTGGCCCATACCGACGAATTCGTTCGTTTCGTGATGACGTATCAAGACACGGTGAACACTGCCTTCGCATCACGGTTCGATCAGAAGCCTTGGTACACGTCGATTCTCGGGCGCTGGGATCAGAAGAAGCCCGCCAAGCACTAACCCTGAGGCTGCACACTAAGCTCGGGAAAAGCCCTTCGCCTCGGCGCTCGCCGCTCCTCGAACGATGCGCGTGCAGCCCAGAAGCAGTGTCTCAGTGAGATACGGTGGTTGCTGCGCTTGTGAGGTCCCGGTGCATGACTGGAGCGAGACGTCGTACCTGCTCCATGAGGGCCGCGAACGCATCGGGCAGGATGGCCTGATGGCCATCGGAGAGCGCGGTCTCGGGCTTGTGGTGCACTTCGATGATGAGGCCATCCGCCCCCGCGGCCACCGACGCGAGCGCCATCGGAACGACGTTGTCGCGCCGGCCGGTCCCGTGGCTGGGATCGGCGAGGATGGGCAAGTGCGACAACCCCTTCACCGCCGGCACCGCGGACAGGTCGAGCGTGTTCCGCGTATGATCGGCGAACGTGCGAACGCCGCGCTCACACAGCACGACGTTGGGGTTCCCCTCGCTCACCACATATTCGGCGGCGAGAAGCAGCTCGTCGATGGTCGCGCTCATGCCGCGCTTGAGCAGCACGGGAAGCTTGGATTTCCCCGCCCGCTTCAAGAGTGAAAAGTTCTGCATGTTGCGGGCGCCGATCTGAATCATGTCGGCGTGACGTTCAACCAGCCCCACGCCTTCCGGATCGAGAGCTTCCGTCACTACCGGCAAACCGACGTCCTCGCGCACCCGGGCCAGAATTTTGAGGCCTTCCTCCCCCAACCCCTGAAAGGAGTAAGGCGAGGTGCGGGGTTTGAAGGCGCCGCCGCGAAGCAGGGTCGCCCCGGCGGCCTTGACCGCGCGGGCAATGGTGACGCACTGCTCGTAGGACTCCACCGCGCACGGACCGGCAATGACCACCAGTCCCGGTCCGCCGATCTCCACCCCGCTCACGTTGACCACGGTGTCGTCGGCCTTCCACTCGCGGCTCACTTGCTTGAACGGCTTGGAGACACGAATGGCTTCCATCACTCCGTCCAGGCATTCGAGGGCGTTGGGATCCAGACTTCCCTTGTTGCCGGTGATGCCGATCGCGGTCCGCTGCGCGCCGGGAATGGTATGCGCGACCAATCCCATGCGCTGGATGGTCTCGACGACGTGCTGGACCTGCGCGGGAGTGGCGTCTTTTTTCATCACGACGAGCATTGTCGTCCTCCGGGCCGGCAGGCGAATCCCTGGGCCATGGGAAAGCGCACGATTCTCCCACTCATGAGCCGCCCGTCGCAAGCTAAAGAGGTTTTCAGCCGTTTCTCAAGGAGTTCAGAAACGCGCGGGCCGCCTTCCGGCGGCCGTCGGGGCTGGCTTCCGCCGCCAAGCGCCGTAGAAGAGCGCTCCCCACCACGACTCCGGCCGCGGGTGGGCAAACGTCCCGAATCTGGGCCGCTCTCGAAAAGCCAAAACCAACCACGAAGGGCTTGGTGAGCCGAGCGGCGACTCGTTCCAGATACGACCGAAGGTCGGGAGGCAAATCGTCACGTACTCCCGTCACGCCGGTCAACGAGACGCAGTAGCAAAACGTGTCGCTCCGGTCATCGATTCGCGACAGCCGGATGTCGGAGGTGGTGGGGGCAACCAGAAAAATCCAGTCGAGCCCGGCCGCTCGAGCAAGGGGCAGGTACGGATCCGCTTCTTCGATCGGCACGTCGGGAACGATCACGCCATCCGCACCTGCCTCACCCGCGTCTTTGAAAAAACGCTCTGGCCCATAGGCCAAAATGGGATTCACGTAGCCCATGAGCAAGAGCGGCGTGTTGGAACGCGCGCGAAACGCCGCCACCTGTTCCAGAATTCGGTGATGATCGATCCCCGCCTCCAGTGCCGTCTGGGACGCGGCCTGAATGATCGGCCCGTCGGCCAGAGGATCGCTGAAGGGAAGTCCGAGCTCGATCGCGTCAGCGCCGCTGTCCTCCAAAACGCACAGAAGGTCCACGGTTTCTTCCGGCGTTGGAAATCCCGCGGTCAAATACGGAAACAAAAGCGGTGTGCGGCCTCCCTTCTGGAACAACGCGCGAAGCCGATCGCTCATGTTTCCAATTCTCCGGCCAGAACCGGCATGTCCTTGTCGCCCCGCCCGGAGAGCGACACGAGGGCGATAGCGTTACGACCCAGCTCGGAACCCATCTTCTGAAGCGCGGCCAACGCGTGCGACGGTTCGAGAGCGGGCAGGATCCCTTCGGTGCGGGCGAGCTCCCGGCAGGCGGCCAGTGCCTCGGCATCGGTAACGGAGCGATACTCGGCTCGACCCGTCGACTTCAAGTACGCGTGCTCCGGCCCCACGCCGGGATAATCCAGTCCGGCTGAAATGGAATGCGCGGGCGCGACTTGGCCGTCCGCATTTTGCAGCAGCATCGAGAGCGCGCCGTGCAGAACACCGGGCCGGCCGGCGGCCAACGGGGCCGCGTGACGTCCGCTCGCGAGGCCTTCCCCTGCCGCTTCAACCCCCACGAGCCGTACCGGATCTTCCAGGAAGGGATGAAACAGTCCAATCGCGTTACTTCCTCCTCCGACGCAGGCAATGGCGACGTCGGGCAAACGTCCGGCGACGTTTTGAATCTGCGCCCGAGCCTCGCGCCCGAGCACGGTCTGAAAGTCGCGAACCATGCGCGGATACGGATGCGGTCCCACCACCGAGCCAATCACGTAGAACGTGTCTCGAACGTTGGTCACCCAGTCGCGAATCGCCTCGTTGGTGGCGTCCTTGAGGGTTTTCGTGCCCGACGTCACGGGTACGACCGTGGCGCCCAGAAACCGCATGCGAAAATAGTTCAACGATTGGCGGCGCACGTCCTCCTCCCCCATGTACACGACGCAGGTCAGGCCATAACGCGCGCACGCGGTGGCCGTCGCCACGCCATGCTGCCCGGCTCCCGTTTCGGCAATGATGCGGCGCTTGCCCATCCGGAGCGCGAGCAGAACTTGCCCCAGCACGTTGTTGATCTTGTGCGCGCCGGTGTGCAGCAGGTCTTCGCGCTTCAGGTATACGCGGAGTCCCCCGCAGGCTTCGCCGAACCGAGGCGCCAGGGTGAGCGGAGTCGGCCGCCCCGCATACGAGGCAAGTGCCTCATGCCATGCCTCGAGAAACGCAGGATCGTGGCGAGCCTGGTTGTAGGCGTCCGTCAATTCCTCGAGGGCGCCCATCAACGTCTCGGGCACGAAACGCCCCCCAAAAGCCCCAAAGTACCCGCGTTCGTCGGGAAGCTCTACCATGGCCATGTGGAGATCTCCGGAGGATCGAAACTCGATAGCCCGTGAATGGCTCGCTCGATCAGCTCCCGATCCTTTCGACCTGGCGCGCTTTCGACGCCGCTATTGAGATCGATCGCCACGGGTTCCACCTCCCGGACCGCCTGCGTCACGTTCACCGGTCCCAGACCGCCGGCTAGAAGAACGCGAAAGCCGCGCTCCCGCGCGATCCGCGCCGCGTTCCAATCGGCCGGCGTTCCTGTCCCGCCGTGTCCCTGCGCGGTGCCGCCATCGAGGAGAACACCAAAGTCGCGGTACGGAACGAGCCGTTCGATCTGGAACCCCGGTCCGGCCGCGAACGCTTTGATAGCCGGCACGCTCAGCTCCTCTAACAACTCGGGCGGTTCATCCCCGTGCAACTGCAGGGCGGTGAGACCTACCCCCGCGACCAGGGCCTTCAGCGTCCGTAGATCCAGGTCCCGCACCACGCCGACCTTGGCGATGTCGCCGGGCAACGACCGGACAATAACGGTTGCGTCTTCGGGAGCGATACACCGGGGGCTGTCGTCAACGAACACGAACCCGAGGGCGCGAGCCCCTGCTGCCACCGCGATCCGTGCATCCTCGGCGCGCGTGATGCCGCAGACCTTCACGAACGGCGCTCTCATGCCTTCTCCAGACGCGCAGCGAGCCGCATGGCGCTCATGAGTGCCTCGGCCTTGGCTTCGCTCTCGGCAAGTTCGCGTTCGGGAATCGAATCGGCCACGATCCCCGCCCCGGCTTGCACGCGGGCTACGCCATCGCGAAGCACGACGGTTCGGAGCGCAATGCAGGTGTCGAGGTTGCCGGAAAAATCCACGTACCCCACCGCGCCGGCATACAGACCGCGACGATCCGTTTCCAGGGCCTCGATGATCTCCATCGCGCGCACCTTGGGCGCGCCGCTCACCGTTCCGGCGGGAAAGCAGGCGAACAAGGCGTCGAGCGGACCGAGATCGGGACGAAGCTCTGCACTGAGCTCGCTCACCAGGTGATACACATGCGAATACCGTTCGAGACGCATGAGCTCCTCCACCCGCACCGACCCCGCCACCGCGCATCGTCCCAAATCATTCCGCCCGAGATCGACCAGCATCACGTGCTCCGCCCGCTCCTTCGGATCCTCGAGCAGCGCCTTCGCGCGCGCGGCATCTTCGACATCATTCCCCGTGCGGGGCGCGGTTCCGGCAATGGGGCGATAGAGCAAACGATTCCCGGTCACTCGCAAGAGCGGTTCGGGACTGGATCCCACCGCGCTCCAGCCCTCGAAACGCAACAGAAACATGTAGGGCGAGGGGTTCACCGCACGCAGCGCTCGGTACACGCTAACGTCCGACGCAGGGCACGCGATGTGCGTGCGCCGGCTCAGCACGACCTGGAAGATGTCTCCCGCGGCGATGTGCTCTTTGGCCATGGAAACACTGCGTAGAAACTGCTCGGGATCGGTGGCCGGCGGCACCGGGGCCGCTGGCTCGAGGGCGCTTCCAGAGCCCGGCCTGTCCTGGGACAGCGCGTACTCCATCGCATCGAGCCGTTCGCACGCGAGATCATACGCGGCGTTGGGGTCGTCTCCTGGACGGACACGAGCGTTGGCGGTCAGCGTCAACCGCCGTAGCGCGTGATCGAATGCGGCCACTTCCGCGGGAAAGAACAACTCGAGATCGGGTTCGGGCACCGGCGTTCGGGCGAGATCGGGCAAACGCTCGAACCACCGCACGGCGTCGTAAGCGAAGTACCCGACCGCCCCCGACAGAAAGGGCGGCACGTCGTTTCGCACCGGCGAGCGATAGCGCGCGATCGTTTCCCGCAGCGTCGTCGGAGGCGACGAGCCGGGTCGCACGTCGGACGCATCCTCTCCCCTGGCCTCTATGCGGTCGCCACGCGCTTCGAGGGTGAGAAAGGGGTTGCGACCGAGAAACGAGTAGCGTCCCTCGCGCTCTCCCCCCTCTACGCTTTCGAAGAGGAATGCGGGGCCATCGTTGGCCGCCAGCCGCTGGAACGCGGTGACAGGAGTCCATGCATCGGCGAGCAGCCAGCGCGTGACCGGAATCACGTTGAAGTTTCGGGCTTCCTCCAGGAAAGCGTTCCGATCCGGCAACGTGGCCCCGACATGAATCCATGCGTCCGTCATCGCGCCAAGCCTTCCGCCAAGAGCGGCGCCGATGGCCGCACGCCGATCCAGCGCTCGAGCGCGCCTCCGGCTTGCCGGGCCAGAAATTCAAGCCCACCTCGAAACCCGAGTCCTTCCTCTCGCGCCAAGCGCTCCCAAGCCGTCGGCTCCGGACCGTACACGATGTCGATGATCGTGGTTTGGCCCCAATCCGCGTTGACTAAGGAGGTAGGAATCGGCTCCAGACTTCCCAAGGGCGTCGTGTTGACCAGCACCGCAAACGATCCCGGCACACACGTGCTGGGGTCGCCCCCGTAACGCGCTCCACACACCTCCGCCGACCGCAGGCCGCGCGCCGGATCGCGATTGAAGAGCGTAGGGCTCAATCCGTTCTCGGTAGCTCCGGCCGCCACGGCCCGCGCACTCCCCCCTGCACCCAGGATGGCCACCGCCTCGCCCGAGCGTACTCCCAGCTCGCGCAGAATCTGCGTGGCCGCTTCGATGTCGGTGTTGGCCCCGCGAAGGCGGCTTCCTTCCCGCCAGATGGTATTCACCGCGCCGATGCGTCGCGCCGGTTCTTCCAGGTCGTCCACGAGGGGGACGACAGATTCCTTGAACGGCGCCGTCACGCTTACCCCGGTCAGCTTTCCGCGCCGCACCCAGTCGATCACGGGTTCAGGATGGGGAGACTCCAGGGTCAAGTAGAGCGATCGCTTTCCCAGAGTGCGAAACACGTGATTGTGGATTTCGGGCGAGCGCGAATGGCGGATGGGATAGCCAAGCACGCCGAATAACGCCGTCGGCGTTTCGAGCTGCGGGAGCCCGTACACGCGTCCCACCCGATCCAAGGATGGCTGCCCGGGCGCGGTCGCGGAGCGATCGTCCGCCGCCACCAGCACGACGCTTTGCCCGCTCCAGAAATCCAGAATGCGCGATGGATGTCCCGGCCAGCCCGAAACGAAGATCGCGCGGGGAGACGGAGGCAAGATGTCGAGGAGCTCGGTCACGCGATCGTTGGTCTCGAACCCACTGGGCGGCAGCACCATCTTGTGCACCGCGGCAGGGTGGCGTGACACCCGTTCCCATTGGTCGCGCAATGTGGAGACGTTGGCCGGCGTCTCGCGCAAATGCGCGCTCACCCATCGGCGCTCGGGAGGTATGCGATCCAGCGCCGCGCCATCCAGGGCGAACTGCCACGCTTCGACGTCGACCCAGCGAAAGCCATGTTCCAGAGCGTCTCCGTAGAGACCCTCGGGCAAGGCACCCGACGTACCGCCTTCCTCCGGAGAACGCCAGGTGGCGAGCCATTCCCGGCCATACGCAGTGGGAAACTCGAGCCACTCCCTGCTTGCGAGCTCATGCGGGGATAAAAGATCGAGGCGCAACTCGATCCATGACACCCAGGGGGGAAGATTGCCGGCGAGCTCACGCACGCGCGACAGGGGCCCCTTCAGGCTCAAACAGAAAACGCTAGGGATCCTGCACCTCGACCAGACGCCCGCTTCGGAACGGTTCGACATCCAGAGCCACGAAACGGAATCCAGCGTCACGCACTTGCGTAGCGATCCGGCGTCTGAGCTCCGAATCGAGCAAACGAGTCCATTCCGCTGCCCCCACTTCGATGCGGGCCACCTCGCCGTGAAAACGCACTCTCACGTCGTGAAACCCCAGATCGCGAAGCGCATCTTCCGCTCGCTCGACTCGGCGCAGCCGATCCTCGGAAACAGGCGTGCCGAACGGAATACGTGAGGCCAGACAGGCCAGAGCCGGCTTGTCGGCGGTGGGTAGATCGAACGCGTGGGACAGGGCGCGAATGTCGTCTTTGCCCATTCCCGCCTCGAGGAGCGGCGCACGCACCCCCCGTTCCCGCGCCGCGTTCATGCCGGGGCGATAGTCACCCATATCATCGCGGGTGGCTCCGTAAACAACGCTGGAAAATCCAAGATCGCGGGCGGTCTTCAAACAAATCTCGAAGAGCTCGGTCTTGCAGTGGTAGCAGCGCGCCGGACCATTGGCCGCGTACTCCGGCCGGTCCAGCTCGTGGGACTCGATCTCCAAGTGGCGCGCGCCGATGCGCCGAGCGAGTTGGGCCGCCTCGCGCCGCTCGCGATCGGACAGGCTCGGGGAAATCGCGGTCACGGCCACGCAGCGATCCCCGAGGGAATCCTGGGCTAGACGCAACAGGAGAGTGGAGTCCACGCCACCCGAAAACGCCACCACCACCCTGTCCAAGTCCCGAAGAATGCGTCGCGCTTCGTCGGCCTTGTTCAATACTGCAAGATCAACCATAGCCGTATTTCCTCTGCACGGTGCCTACCGGCGCGGCCGCGACCCGTTCTAGAGTCGCCTGCTAGACTCTGCCCCTTTGCCGTTCGGAGATTGGGGCGGGGATTCATCCCGCCCCGATCTTAACCCTGGAGAACGCATGTCCGACAGCACGCCGCGTGACCGCACGCGGGTCCTATGGATCCTCGGAATCGTGGCGATCGCCCTGATCGTGCGCGTCGCGTACTGGGCCGAGGCACGCCAGCTGTCCTTGGTCCAAGTCCCGACCGGCGACGCAGCCACGTACGTTTATTTGGCCGAGCAGCTCGGCCACGACGGCGCTCTGGCTCCCCAGGGTCAAGCCTACCAGCAGGCACCGCTTTATCCCTTCATTCTCTTCACGCTCGGATCCTTGGGCCTCGATCTCTCCGGCGTGCGTATTTTTCAGTTCCTGCTCGGTGTGGCGGGGACCCTGCTTTTGTCCTTGGTTGGGTTTCGGTGGGGCGGCCGCATCGGCGGAATCGTGGCAGGGTTGGGCGCTGCACTCTACGGACCCTTCGTCTTCTTCGAGAGCGATCTCCTGTCGATCTCGGTCGCCGTGTTCTTGATCGAGGTGTCCCTTTACTTCTGGGGTCATCCGAGAAAGAGCTGGGTGGCCGGGCTGGCGCTGGGCGGAGCGGCCTTGGCTCAGCCCAACTTCTTGATTGCGGGAGCCGTGGCGGCCGGCCTCTCGTGGTTCTGGCCCCAACGCCTCGGCTGGCCCGATCGGCGCGCAGTGCTCGGACTGTTGATCGGTCTCGCCGCACTCCCGGCCTTGACCTTGACCCGCAACATCGCCGTCTCGGGACAGCCGATCCTCATTTCCGCCAACGGCGGGATCAATTTTTTCATCGGCAACAATCCCGCCGCGGACGGCATGTTCCATTTGCCACCGGATTCGGGACTCCTGAATCGCACCGAGGGTCTATTCTCTAGCGCCAAGGAAGTTGCGGAGCGCGAGCTTCGGAAGCCTCTCTCTCCGGCCGCCGTCGATCGTTTCTGGTGGCTCAAGGGCGTGGACTTCTGGCTCACCGAACCCGGTCGCGCGCTGGGACTCACGCTGGGGAAGCTCATGCTTTCCCTCAACAACGCGGAGATTCCCAGCCATTACGATTACGACTTCTTTTGCGGCCAGGTGGGCGTGCTCCGCGTTCTGCCCACGTTCGGGTGGCTCTTGCCTTTGGGTGGCATCGGCCTGGCGCTGGCCTGGCGCCGCCGTCGCGAACCGCTCGTATATTTGTGCCTCGCGTTCCTCGTTTCCATCATTCCCTTCTTCATCACTGGACGCTACCGGCTGCCACTGGCGGTCTTTCTGTGGCCCGCGGCGGGGGTGGCGGCGGCAGAACTGTGGGCGCTCCGGCGGCATCGACTCACGGTGGGAACGCTGGCCGCCGCCGGCGCGGCGTACGCCGTGCTCGCGTTCTTTCCCCTCTATTCTTCCGGCACGACGCGCGCTCACATGCTGAACGTGGAAGCCACCACACTCGTGCAACGAGGACAGCTCGACGATGCGGAGCGCATCCTGCACGAGGCGTTGACGATTTCTCCCAATCATCCCGAGGTGCTCAACAACCTCGCCTACGTGAAAGAACTTCGTGGGGATACTCCGGGAGCGCTCGCGCTCTATGAGGAAGCGGTGAAGAATGACCCGCGCCAAGCCGAGAGCTACTTCAACATCGAGAGCCTTTACCGGCGGACGCAACGCCCCACCGAAGCACTGCAAGCACTCGATCGTCTAGAGCGCGGCCGCGGTGGGCAAATCGAAGACGTTGCGCCTCGCATTGCCTATTTTCGCGGACTCGACATGCTGAGCCTCGGGGATACGACGGCTGCGCTGGCCCACCTCGAGGCCGCGGTCGGCCGAGACTCCACGCTCGTGGATGCGTGGATGAACTTGAGCACCCTCTATCGGAGGAGGGGCCGCTTCCCCGCCGCGCTCTCGGCTGCCCAACGCGCGGTGGCGCTCAACGCGTCCTCACCCGAAGCGCTGGTCAATCGCGGTCGTTCCTACGAAATGCTGGGACAGCTCGAGCCGGCGGAAAAGGACTTCGTGAACGCGCTCACTTACGAAAACAATCCCGAGCTGTCCTACCACCTGGGTCTCGTCTACTTGCGTCAGGGAAAAACCACCGAAGCCGAACAGCGGTTCCTGGCCGCGAACCAGGGGAAACCGCACTTCGCATCCTTGTGGGAGCTCGGCCAGCTCTACGAACGGGCGGGCCGCATCGACGATGCGGTGACTGCCTACGCTGCACTCAGCCGTTTCGCCTCTCCCGAAACGCCCAAGGCCAAGGAACGCCTACGGGCGCTCCGTCCCCGGTCGGGAGATGCAGCGCACTAGTCTCCGCCTGGCGGCCGCCGCATTGACCGTGGCCCTCGCCGCGTGGCTTCTGCACGTTCTCCTTCGAAATACGCCGCTTTACGGGTATCGCTTCGAGTGGCTTCTGAAGCTGAGTCCTGGCGAAACTCGGTTTTACCTCCTCTACGGTCTTGCCGGCGGGGTAGCGGTCGCTTTGCTCGCCATCCTGCTCTCTCCCGGGTTGCGTCGCGTGGAAACCCTCCCGCCTGCGCTCACCAGCCTCCGGCTCCTTGGGGCGGTCAGCGCCTTGGGATCTGCGCTCGTGGTGCTCATCGGTTTTGGTCTTCTGCGGAATCAAGTCGTCACCGACGACGAGTACGTGTATGTGTTTCAGTCCCGAATTCTCGCGTCCGGACACGGTTCCGCTCCACCACCGCCCTTACCACTCTTCTTCGGCAACGTGTTCATCGGCATCAAGGACGGCCGCTGGTTCGGGCAGTATCCACCCGGACATCCGCTCATGCTGCTTCCGGCGATCCTCATCGGCATGCCTCGCCTCACCCCCATTCTTCTCGCAGGGGTGAATATCTTCTTAACCGGACTTCTCGTGCGCCGTCTCTTTGGTCCGGGTTGGGGCACGGCCGCTGCGCTTCTTCTTCTCACCTCCCCGCTCTTTCTCCTGACCGGAGCGACGCTCTTGAGTCATGAGACCGCATACTTTGCTCTGGTCGTGGCGTGTTATGCCGCGTTGCGCGCGCAGGACGGCCATCGGATGGTTTGGAGTCTTTTGGCCGGACTCGGGATCGGTGCCTTGTTTTTGACCCGTCCCTGGACCGGCGTCACCTTAGGCATCTTCCCCGCGCTCTTACTGCTCCGTAACGCGCGGGACCAACGCCGTATGCTCGTTCCGGCCACGGCCGCACTCGTTCTCTCGGGCCTCGTCTTCCTTGGCTACAACCGTGACCAAACCGGTCACGCATTTCTCACCGGATACGATGCCATCCGGCGCGGCGGGGGCCGAATCGAATTCGGGTTCGGTCCCATTATTCCCGGGGTCTACACCCACACGCTTTTGCGCGGACTGCGAAATCTCGCCCTTCTTTTCGTCCGCTTTCAGTTTTGGGCCTGGGCCTGGCCGATGGCGCTCATGCCGTTCCTCTTCGCGCTACGACGCGAGCGAGGCGATGTTCCCGAAAATCGACGCATGGTCCGCGGAACGTGGTGGATGTTCGCGGTGGGGTTCGCAGCCTATGTGCCGTACTGGTCGATCGGGGTCAACGACACCGGCCCGGTGAAGCTGTACGAGCTTCTCCTTCCGTACACTGTGCTCACGATCGAAGGCATCCGTCGGTGGACGAACGCACAGAGCCCGCGAAAACCCGCCGCCTGGGGTGTCGCCGCCTTCATCATCGCCCTGGCGATGTTCTGGCCGGTCACGGTTGCCCATTTGGATCGCTTGAGCGCAAACGTGGCCGCTCCACTCAGGGCGATCGAGCGTGGCGTGGAACCCCCGGCGGTGGTGTTCGTGCGCGACCCGGGACTCGCCAACGGACAAAGCTGGGTGTTCGGCCGGCCAAATCCGCGACCCGATCTATCCGATCCCATCCTCATCGTGCGGGATCTGGGACCCGCCAATCGGGACCTCATGCGATTGCTTCCCGGGCGGCGCGGTTACGCGCTCGAGCTCATGCCCGGCGACTACCGAGTGGTTGCGATCGGTCAGTAGGCGCGAGCCCACACCACGCGGCGATTACTCGGACGCCCCGTCACCATGCAACGCCCCGCCTCCTCGGGCGCGTCGAACGGGATGACCCGGATCGTCGCCTTGGTCTCTTCCTTCACCTTGGCTTCCGTTTCCGGCGTGCCATCCCAGTGGGCGTAGTAGAACCCGCCCTTGGCCTCGAGCTCCGTCTTGAACGTCTCGTAGTCGTCCACTCGATGCGAATGGGCCTCACGAAATGCGACCGCGCGCTGAAACATGTCCCCCTGTATGTCGTCCATGATCCTGGGGAGACGTTCGAGGAGCGCGTCCTCGCCGATGATTTCCTTGGTGCCGGTGTCGCGGCGAACGAGAACCACCTGCCGGGCTTCCAAGTCGCGAGGACCGATCTCGATCCGCACCGGGACGCCCCGCTGCTCCCACTCCGCGAACTTCCAGCCCGGCTTGTGCTCGGGGCGATCGTCGAGCTTTATCCGAAGACCCGGACACGCACTCGAGAGTCGTTCGTAGAGGGCTCCGCCCGCTCCCCGCATGCGATCTACCTGATCGTCCTTCATCCAGATCGGCACCAAAACGGCATGGATGGGGGCCAGGCGGGGCGGTAGGACGAGCCCCTTATCGTCGGAATGGATCATGATCAACGCGCCGATCAGCCGCGTCGTCACCCCCCAGGAGGTGGCCCATACGAAGTCCCGCTCCCCCTTGGCGTTCTGAAACGTGACATCGAACGCCCGCGCGAAATTCTGCCCCAAGAAGTGACTCGTTCCGGCCTGCAACGCTCGCCCATCCTGCATGAGTGCTTCGATACAGTAGGTGCGCACCGCCCCCGCAAAGCGTTCCGAGTCGGTCTTGACGCCTTGCAAGACCGGCGCGGCCATGTACTCCTCGGCGAACCGGGCGTAGATGGCCAGAATTCGGTGCGCTTCCTCCTCCGCCTCGGTAAGGGTGGCATGGGCGGTGTGGCCCTCCTGCCATAGGAACTCCGTCGTGCGGAGGAAGAGCCGGGTGCGCATTTCCCATCGCACCACGTTGGCCCATTGATTGATAAGAATGGGCAAATCGCGATAGGACATGATCCATTTCCGGTACATGTCCCAGATGATCGTTTCCGAGGTGGGCCGGATATAGAGCGGCTCTTCCAGCTGCTTCCCGCCCCCGTGCGTGACCACCGCGCACTCGGGGGCAAAGCCCTCCACGTGTTCGGCTTCCTTCTTCATGAAGCTCTCCGGGATGAACAAGGGGAAGTACGCGTTCTGGTGCCCGGTCTCCTTGAACATGCCGTCGAGCACGCGCTGCATGTTCTCCCAGATGGCATAGCCATGGGGCCGGATCACCATGCAGCCGCGAACCGGGGAGTGATCGGCGAGCTCGGCTCGCGCGATGACGTCCCCGTACCAGCGTGAATAATCCTCGGCCCGGGGCGTTATCCCCTTCGACATAGCTCCCCTCCAAATTTGGATGGAATCGGTTAAAAAGAGAGCCGTGCATTATAACGAAAGTGATGGTGGTATCGCTATTTGAGCCTGGGGAAATCCACCCACCCGTCTCAATTGTGCATTCCCCCCCAATTCCCTCAAGCCAACCCTCAAGCCCTCCCCACTACACCCGATGATCCTTTCGACCGGCGGGTGCGCTTGTCCCCCCCGGAACGCAAGCACGAACGAGGAGGACGACCATGAAACTCTGGATACTGCCCTTTTCCGTTGCGCTGGTTTTAGGCGCATGCGTTGCTCCGGGGGCGTGGGCGGGCGACAACAGCCAGTCGATGTTGGCCCTTCACGTGGCCACCCGCACGGCGAAGAACGCATGCACGTTCAAACTGCCGTCGAGCTGCAACGACTTCTCGACCTCGACCGCCAGCACCGGCTTCTACACGATCTATCTAACCGTGGCCGGCTACGACGACACGACCGGCGTGGCCGGCGCGCAGTTCGGCGTTGACTATGACGGCACCGGCGGTTCGGGTACCGACATAGCGACCTGGAAGAGCTGCTCGGATCTGGAGTACCGGGAAGACAACTGGCCGGCGGCCGGAACCGGGAACCTGATTACGTGGGACTACCTGGGTAACTGCCAGCGCAACAGCGCGGCCCCCCTCACCGCCGGCGCGTTCGACGTCTCCATCTACAGCGGCGACGTGTTCTCGGTCACCCCCCGCCCGGTGGACGGCATGGCCAAGGTGGCCGGCTGCGACCTCGTCGAAACCGACCTGACGGACATGGTCCCAAGCCATCTGGGGAAGATTGCCTTTGGCAGCAATGGGTACAACCCTTGCCTGGGCCCCCAGACGCCTGTGCACCCTACCACCTGGGGAAGTATCAAAACTCTTTACGAACAATAGGAGAATTGTTAAGGAACGATACACCTCCCCTCGAGGACAAGGCGGCGGACTTCGGTCCGCCGCCTTTTTTTTGCCGAAATCAGATTGATTTCTGTCTCGATAAATTTCTTCGCAAAACTTTGTACAAAGAAACGAAACTTTAGAGGAAAGAACTCGTCTAATGTTTCCAGCGGCGGGCATGGCGCTGTTGGTTTCGAATAGCGATGCGCTGGCCGCGTTGACACGGAACCCATTGCAGTGATAGACTTACTCCCGGTGCAACGTGCGTAAGGCCTTGTGGCCAGCGGTCTGGGCAATCGCGCTTGGGCCCAGCCGGACAACTTGCGCCGTCGTGACAGAACCCCCCCTTTCCCCGGGAGTCAGTTTCCTGTCACTGCAAACCTTGTGTCCGCATCGTGCCTACTTTGCTAAGGAGGTAAAGACACCATGAAGCGCGCCTTGCTAGGACTGCTTTTGGCCTGTACCACGCTGGGGATTGCCTCGGTGGCGCTGGCCGGGGAGAATGCCAACGCTGGCATCTCTTTGCACATCACCAAACCCACCGCCAAAATCACCCTGTGCCAGTCGTTTGGCTACCAGACCGGTGCCACTGATCCGTTCGACGAGAGAGGCCTGCCCTGTAATGGTGGCATGGGCTCCTTCGACGTCTGGATTGTGATTTGCAACGGCTCCGACTCCGTCGGTCTCGCCGGTGCCGAGTTCGGTATCGAGTACGATGGCGCCGCGGGTAGCGGTGTGGACGTGTTAAGTTGGCAAGCCTGCTCGGACCTCGAGTTCCCGCAGGATGATTGGCCAGCGTCCGGTTCAGGCAACTTGGTTACCTGGGCCGAATGCCAGACCACCAACCTCGTGACCACCGGTAATCCCACCGGCAAAACCGCCTTCGCGGTTTGCGGGCACTTCTCCGTGAACGTGTTCGGTCAGGACCAAATGACCCTCACCACACGGCCTGTGTCCGGGTACATGAAGGTTGCCGACTGCCAGGCGGTCGAGGATGACCTCACCGCGGTTGCCGCCGCTCGCGGCGGTGTCGCGACCTTCTGCTCGAATCGCCAGGGTTACAACTGGTGCCGTGGCAAGAAGCTCGCTGGCGACGTCCAGACTTGGGGCAAACTCAAGACCCTGTACACGAACTAGCACATGTCTTGCCGGGCTTAACCGCCCGGTTCGGTTCAGAAGAAAGATCCCGGTGGGTTTCCCGCCGGGATCTTTCTTTGTGATGCCGTTCAGGGCCGGTATTCAAGGAGCTAGATCGAGCAACCCCATGACCTCTCCGACCAGCAGAAACGATCCCGCCACCAGTAGAAGATCCGGCCGGCGTTTGGAGGCGGCCTCGAGAGCAGCCGCCCAAGTCTCGTGAACGAATCCTCCACTGGACGCCCCCTGGGACAAGCGGACGGGTGATGCAGCACGCGGCGAACCCGTGGTCGTGAAGTGAAAGGCGGCCACCAGCGGTTCGAGCGCTCCCAAGTACCCCCGCATGTCCTTGTCGCGAGCCATCGCGACCACCGCGTGAACTTTGGCCCCCGGGAAATGGGTACAGAGTGCGCGCGCGACCACTCGCGCGGCGGCCGGGTTGTGGCCGCCATCCAGGAGAACCTGGCCGATGGATGTGGCCCGCAGATCCAGGCGCCCGGCCACGCGCGCGTCCGTGAGCCCTCGTTTGACCCCTCGCGCCAACGCGTCACCGGACAGAAGCGTTTCCGCCACTGTAACCACGGCGGCCACATTGGCCGGCTGATGCCCCCCCAAAAGTCGCGTGGTTATGGTTCCGTAATCCTGCCGTCCTCGAATGCGGAGGCTCGATCCATCCGCAGTGGTTGCGATCGTGTCTACGTCTACCTGCTCGCTCGTCCAGATCGGTTTGAGCGACTCATGACGGCACCGTTTCAAGAGGGCTGTTTTTGCCGTGGGACCCTGCGGCATGAGAAACGCAGTTCCCTTCCGTTTCAAGATATGCGCCTTGTCGCTGGCAATGCGACTCACGGTGCGTCCCAGGATTTGCGTGTGATCGAGAGCGATTGGCGTCAACACGGCCCGTCCCGGATGGAGCACGTTCGTTGCGTCGAGCCGTCCGCCCAGACCCACTTCGACCACCGCCGCATCGACCTTCGCCTCCTGAAAGGCTAGAAATCCCAGCGCGGTCAAATGCTCGAAGGTGGTGCGGAAACCCGCCGTGCGGGACGGCCGCGTGGCCAGCCGGCTCACTCCGTCGCGAAAGGCATGTGATGCCACGGGCCGCCCGTCGAGCCGGATGCGCTCCCGCATCGAACGAAGATGCGGTGAGGTGTACAAGCCGGTTCGAAGCCCGCCCGCTCGAAGCACGCGTTCCAGTAGCACGCTGACCGTGCCTTTGCCGTTCGTACCCCCCACGTGGACGGTGGAAATCTCTCCCGGACGCCAGCCCTGGCGGATCAGTTCCGCCTTGAACCGCTCGATGTCGTGCGTGCGTGTGGTGGGCTTATATCGTGACAGCGTCTCGTAGTTGATGAATCCGAGTAGGTACGCTTCGGCCTCGGCTTGGGTCATGCGGGAAATTTCAAACCCAGAACTGGGTGCCGTCCTCGGCCAAAAGGACCGGGCCGGAATACTCTTCCGCGACTTCCGCCAAGCGCACGCGGTCGTCGGGAAGCGGATAGAGATGACTGAGGACGACCTGCTTGACGCCGGATTCCCGGGCTAGCCGGCCCACTTCCGGCGCACTGAGATGGTTGGGGGCGGTGTGCTCGCGCGACCCCGAGCATTCGGCGACGAGGAGGTCGGCGTCACGGGCCAGAACCTTGAGGTTCTCGCACCACGCCGTGTCACCGGTGAAGGCAGCCACACCACCGGTGGGCGAACAAAATCGATACCCGTGATCCACCACCGAGTGTTCGAGCTGGACAGCCTCGATCTCGAGGGGGCCGAAGCGTCGCACCTCCCCCGGTTCCAGCTCCACGACCCTGAATCCGCGTTCTCCGCCGTCCGTCCAGGGCCTAACCCCTTCCCGCAAATGCTCCAGAAAGCGCTCGAAACCAGGCGGGCCCACGATCTCGACGGGTTCTCCTTGGGCACTCTCCCCTCCCGCAAATTTCTGGGCGAACAGGAAGGCGAGAACGTCTAGCGTGTGGTCGGGATGAATGTGGGTAAAAAAAAGCGCGGACGTTCGCCGGAAATCGAAACCCAGCTCGGCTTGGCGGCGCAAGGTGCCGCTGCCGCCGTCCACCGTCGCCTGGAACCCGTCACACGTGATGGCGAGCGCGGGCGAGGATCGGCGGGCCGACGGAACGAGCGTGCCCGATCCCACCACGGTCAGAATCATGAACCCTCGAGCGAGGTCACCCGAACGCGCGCGCCGCGCCCCATCCCGAGCTGGGCGCTCGCGCTTCCCTGCACGACCGCGAGTTCCAGATGTCCCGAGCTTCCGATCAATGCCAGGGGTTCGCCGACCACGCCCTCGTGATAGCTCCGCGCGAGACCGCGTACGCGCTCCGTGCCCATGTGCACGAGTATCGATGGCCCCAGAAACTCGAGATCGCGGCGATGCACGTTGGTGATGAGATTCCCGAACCGGTCGAGCATGAGCACCTGCCCCAGGAGGCTTTGCCCTTCCCGCCGGGGTCGAGGCAAATGCAGTCGCACCGCGCCTGAGGTGGCCTCACCGATAGCCTCCGGCGGCTCCCCCCGAGCGAGACGCGCCGCCGCGGGCGCGAAAACGTCGCGGCCGTGGAAGGTTGCGCTCTCCTCACCCTCGGTCCGGATGCGATACACGCGCTCGGTTCCATCCAGAAACGGGGTGAAAATGCCATTGTCGGGGCCCACGAAGGCATAACGTTCCGTCCGGATGATGAGGGGCCGGCGAAGGCCGCCCACGCCGGGATCCACCACGGCGAGATGAATGGTTCCCGATGGAAATTCCGGACAGGCTTGACTCAAGACGAAGGATGCCTCGAGTGGAGAAAAGGAGGCGATCTGATGCGTCACGTCGACGAGTTGCACGTCGGGGCACAGGCGATGCAGCACCCCGCGGAGGGCGCCCACGTAGTAGCTCGTCTCCCCGAAATCGGTGGTCAGAGTGATGAGAGGGGCAGGCATTTCACTCGTCCGGTTGGGTCGCTTCGCTGATCCAGTCCAGATACGGAATGTGCCCGCCCACGATCGGGAGCACCAGGACCTCGGGCACCTCGTACGGGTGCAGCTCGGCTAGGCGGCGCATCACGGCATCCTGGTGCGCGGCACGCGTCTTGACAAGCACTAGCACCTCCGCCGCCTCCTCCACGTTCCCCGCCCATCGGTAGCGAGAGAGAACACCCGGAATCCGGTTCACGCACGCGGCCAGCCGTTCGTCCACCAAGGCCGTCGCGAGAAGCGCCGCCACGTCCCCATTCGGCGCGGTGGTCAGGATCAAAACCGCAGGATCGCGTTCGGCGGGTAGGCTCAAGGTTTCGCGGCCGGAGCGCTTTCCTCGATCGCGTTGGGCAGGGCGGGATCGACGATCACCACCGCCTTATTGGAGGGGTCGTCCATGCCGTCCAGGATGCGCTCTTCGATCAAGCCGACCCCGGTTTCACCCCACCAGTTGCGCGTGAAGTCCAGCTTGGTCTCTTTGTCGTAGGGCTTCACTTCGACATCCGCCACGGTGTTCTCGAAGAGGTTGTTGCCATGAACGCTCGGATTCGCCCCGCCGGACACAATGATGCCGACATTGTTACCGTGGATGGTGCAGCCATGCACGTCGGGATTGGCGTTGTGAATGAGCACACCGCGGGCGACGCACATCGTGACGATTGTGTCATGCAGCTTTCCGCCCGATTGCTGCGAATAGGCGATCCCGTTTTGCACGCCGATGATGGACGCGTTCAAGATGTCCACGTGTGACTGGGCCTCGAGGTTGACCCCCATCCCGGTGCCGCCGGTATTCCCGATATCGGTCACGATCACCCCCGTCAACGTCCCCTTGCCCCGAATGAACTTGAAGCCGTCCTGCATGCAAAGGCGGACGGTGACATTGTTCGCTTCAACGTTGCCGTCCATCGTGCGCACACCTTGAAGCGCATATTCGATCACCGCATTCTTTGCCTTGAACTTCGCGGTGGGTCCGTCGACCACGATCCCTTGCCAGTCCTGCCAGCGCGGTGTCGGCGCATCGCTGGTGAAATACACCGAGTCGTTGGCGGCGCCCTCGACGATGAGGGTCCCCTTCACCCAGAGCTCGAGATCGAATTCGTTGATCCCACCCCGGCTCGCGATGTTGGGCTTGAAGCGCACCGTGACGCCAGGACCAATCTTGAGCGTGGCCGAGCTGCCGACGACGATGTCGGAGGTCACGATGTAGGGGCTACCTTGCTTGGTCCAGGTGGTCTGGCCCTTGATAGTGCCGCCGACGCGTGTTTCCGCACCTGCCGAGGCGGCGCAAAGGATGAGACAGGCCGCGGTGAACGCGGCGCTAGCGGTAATCGGGTGGAATCGGAACCAAGTCATGCAGCCTCCCTGAACGGCCGGTCCAGCCGGGCCGAAAATGCTACCAACTCCGAAGGGACGCGTTCAAGGAGATCCTGCCGCGTGTTGCTCGAGCGCATTGAATAGGGGCAGTACGGAATCACGATGGGAATAGAGGATCTCGGTGGGCCGCGCCACATGGCCCTCGGGGACGTATAGAGCCACATCCTCCCCCGTCTCCCTCCCCAACTCGACGCGAGCCAGAAGCGTACTCCCCTTCCGCCATACCATGGCCCGTGACGACCGATCGAAGCCCGCGTTCCGGAGTTGGCCGGGCGTGGCCGGCTCGAACCGGTGGGCTTGGATCAGGATCCAGTTGCCGAGCAAATCCTTGACCTCGCGAGACGAGCTATCGCTGATGGTAAACGTCCACGTCCGGCCGGCGTCTTCGATTGTCACCGCCGTCGCATCCTTGAGGCCGAAATCGAGCACCGCGGTTCTCCGGAAACGATCCGCGCTCCACTCGAGTACGGGGAGGTACTTGTCGGAGACGCCGAACACGTGGGGTCGAGCCAGAGTGCGGGCATACTGGAGATCCGTGTGGGGGACGGCCGCCCCCAGATCGAACCCCAGCCGGCTCCCATCCTCCAGACGGACCCGAACGCCCGCCTGGGGTCGAACCAGGCCATACTCGTCCACCGGGCCCTCGCCCTCCCGCACGAACATGCCCACATGCATATGGGAGAGCGACTCCAGGTATTCCCGAACCTTGGCCTCCAGGGCGGGGCCGGGGTAGGGCCTTAGAATGCGCCAGCCTCCCGGTTTCTGGCGCACCAGCGTGACCAGGCTGTCCCCCGTTTCGCCGAGCGTCGAAAACGTCGTCACGCGACTTTCCAGGAACGGGAGCAGTTCGTTGTCGCGGAGCTCGGTCGTGCCCTTGAGCAGAAACCCGCGGGTGGTGCGCGCAGGCAATAGCCCCACTTCCGCACCCGATCCGTTCCGCACGTACTCGTACTTGTCGTCGAAGGTGAAGGAACCGATGACGAGCGTGTCCGCGGCACGCCCATCGCGATATGCGGCACGAATGACACCCTGGGGAAACCGCATCCCATAGGTGTCCATTTTCTGCGGGGTGAGCGGAAAACGCTGATCGACCTCCAGGTGCGCCAGCTGCCGCACCATTGCGTTCACGAGCACCTGATCGGCGGGATAGTGCACGGGGTGGACGACTTGCCAGCCCCTTTCGCCCCCGGGAACGATCGCGGTTGTCTCCCGGGCCGCAATCACGACGAGCGTGTCCGGTAACCGCTGTTTGAGGGCGAAGAAGGGCCCTGGTCCCGGTGCCGGATGCCGACCCAGAAGCCAAACGGCGACGATTGCCAGAAGGACGAACGCGACCCCGCTCGCGGCCAGGGCTCGGATCCCCAAGCCCCTACCTCCGCCGCCAGAGCGTGGCGAAACCGGCCCCCGCCACCGCCAACGGCAGAAGGCCCGCCATCACGACCATGAGGGCGCGTCCCTGTTGACGGCTCAACACGACCGGTCGATTGGTGCGTGCCCGCGGCCGAAGCGCGATGGATTGTTCGCGATCGGCCAGCCATTCGATGGAGCTCAGGAACAAATCCCCGTTTCCGATGAGATCGAAGTAACGGTTAGTGAAGAAATCCGCGTCCCCGAAGACGAGCATGCGCGCCGGCGTACGTCCCTCGGTCCACTCTGCCGCCGCCGCCACCACCCGGGAGCGCGGCTCGGAACTCGCCACGCCGGCGATGCGCGAGCGACTTCCCGAAAGAATGAGCGAGGCCTGCTTCCAGCCCGAACCGGTTTTCACGAGCTGTATTTCCCCCGCCCCCGCGAACAGCACCTGAATCCGACGCTCATCGAGGAGCTTCACCACCTTGTGCGACGTGAAGTCGTCCAGATAGAGAAGCTCCGGATCGCGTTGATCGGGGTCGCTGACGAACGCGGGAACGTAACGCAGTCCCGCCGGTTCCAGAAGCGAGGCGAGGGTGTTGGATGACGCGGGATCCAGAGTCACGAAGAGGCGCCCTCCGCGGCGCACGAACGCACGCAGGGTATCCGTTTCCGGAGCCGAAAGCGGGGTCTCGGGGGACGCGATCACCACCACCGCCATCGAATCCAGCCGGTCGCCGCGCAGGAGATCGAGGTTCGCCGGATGGTATCCGCGTTTGTCCAAAGCGAGGGCCGCGCTTCGCAGCTCCTCGGGACGGCCGCCGCTCATGGATCGCTCTCCGTGTCCTTCCAGAAAGCCGACGCCGGGACGCTCGCGGCGCGACGCGTGCAGGAGCGCGGACAGAAACGCCTCTTCGTCCACGCCGGTCACGGTCTCGAAATGATCTCCCACCGTAACCACGGTGGCGTAGGTTCGCAGATCGAAGCGCACGGTTTGTATGGGTTCCTGCGCTGGGTCGACGATATGAAAACGAAGGCGCGGATCGGCCGCTTGCGCACCTTCGAGGAGCGTCCGCCACGCGTCGGCCGGCCCGGAATTCTCGGGATAGAACACCCACACCTCGGGCGCGACCGGAGCCGCCTTGAGCGCGGCCCGGGTTTCCGGCGCGACGGTGAAGATACGATCTCGCGTCAGATCGACGCGCGCACCCACTCGAGATGCGATCGCGTTGACCAGGATCGCGATACCGATCACGAACAGGGTCGTGCCGAGCACAGTCCCCCCCGCCTGCGTGCTGCGGCGCGACAGGAATCGGTCCACTGATTGTCCCGCGCGCACGAAGTACACGAGGAGAAGCAGTCCGCCCAGGACAGCCAGTCCCAACGCCGGCGCGCCGGACCCGATCACGAGCACGCGCAGAAGCAGCGCGAGTCCGAGGACGGCCAGCCCTGCGTATCCCCAAAGGTCCACGCGCCGCATCAGGCTTTCCACCGCCGGGAGAGAATGGCTTGCGTGGCGCCGTATACGCCCAGGGCGATCAAGGACAGGTAGAACACAAAGTCCTGGGTGGCGAGAACGCCTTTGCCGAACGAGTCGAAGTGATCGACGAAGGACGCGTACGTGAACACGCGGGACAGAAGGCCATGGGTGGATTCTCCGAGCCAGTGCAAAAGCCACAGGCTGAGAAAGATCGCGAATGACGTTGTCGCAGCAATGATTTGGTTCTGCGTCAATGCGGAGACGAATAGACCCAGGCTCAAGTAGGCGGCTCCGGTCAGGAAGAGCCCGACGAATCCGGTGAGAATCGGGGCCAGCTCGGGTTTTCCGAATACGAACAGCACGAGCACGTGGGCCAGGGGGCCCAGAAGGAGCACGGCGAGCAGTCCCAGGGAGGCAAGATATTTTCCAAGCGTGAGCGCACTTTCACGAAGCGGCGTGGTGAGAAGGATCTCGAGCGTACCGAGACGAATTTCGTCGGATACGAGACGCATCGAGACGAGGGGCAAGAGAAAGAGAAGCATCACCGAGGCACTGTAGAGATAGGGCCGCACGAGTTCTTGATTCACGTCCACCGGCGTGCTTTGCGCGACGCGCGATGCGTTTACGAATTCGGAGAGCTGGCCGAAGAAAAAGATCCCGGACAGAACGAGGAACACCACCAGAACGACGTAGGCCACGGGGGTGGTCCAGTACCCGATGAACTCACGCCGCGCGACGAGGAGCAGGCTACGCATCACGCGCTCCGGTCGCGGTACGGAAGATCGTCTCGAGGTCGGACCTCTCCTCGTAGAGTTCGAGGAGATCGAGGCCCGAGCTCACCGCCCGCCGGGCCAAGACCGGCACATCTCGTTCCGGATCCTTCATCTCCAGAAGCGCCGATTCCCCATCCGAATGGTCGAGGACCCGGATTCCGGAAAGGCCCGACCACAGTTCCGCGGTCAGTCCCTGGCGCACGCGCACGCGTACACGCCGCTCCAGATGCATCCCGCCCGCCAAATCGCGCGGCGTGCCCGAAGCGACCAGGCGCCCTTCGTGAATGATGAGCACGCGGCTCGTGATCTGCGCGACCTCGGTCAGGATGTGGCTCGAGAGGAGCACCGTTTTTTGGCCGGAGAGGCGACGGATGAGCTCCCGCACCTCGACGACCTGGTTGGGATCGAGCCCGCTCGTGGGCTCATCCAGAAGGAGAACGGGAGGATCGCCGAGCATGGCCATGGCCAGCCCGGTACGCTGGCGATAACCGCGGGAGATCTTGCTGATGAGTCGCGTCGTTACCGACTCGAGTCCGGTCGCCGTCACCACGCGATCGATTTCCGCCCCGATGCGGGCACGCGGAACCTCCTTGAGTCCGGCCAGATAGGCGAGGAAGGCCTGCACGGTGAGATCGCGATAGAGCGGCACGTCCTCGGGGAGATAGCCCACCCGCCGGCGCACCTCGCGCGAGCGTTCGCGCACATCGAGACCGTCGATTTTCACCGTCCCCTGCGTGGCCGGCATGAATCCCGAAAGTATCCGAAGCGTGGTCGTCTTCCCCGCTCCATTGGGTCCCAGAAATCCCGTCACTTCACCCTCGGGAACGGTGAACGAGATGCCTTTGAGCGCGGGAAATCCGGCGTAGGATTTCTCCAGACCGGTGACTTCGATCATCGAAATCGTTCCGCAAGGAGAATCCGGCGCGCGGAGCACGGATGCGTGTAGAAGATGCGCTCGATCCAGGCCGGAGGCGCCACCTCCGACAAGTTCTCGCGCGCGAGGTGGACTTCCGACCGCACGAACGTGTCCGGATCGCGAGTGAGTTCGAGCGAGGCGAGATCGGCGCCCGTTTCCATGCGCCGCGAAATGACATTGGCGGGTGCGGTCGACAGGAGCAAGAGAAGCATCGCCCATCCGTAGGCAGGAAGGGTCAGTGCGGGATCGCCGAATCCGGAAAGTCCCGGGTGTTGTGCCACCGCTCGGGCCATGAACCCCCACACCATCCCGAGCCCGACCCATGCACCGAGAGTTGCCCAGGCGAGACCCTTCATGACGTCGTGGTGTTTCCAGTGACCCACTTCGTGGGCGAGCACGATCGCAATTTCATCCGCGTCGAATTTGGAGAGGAGGGTGTCGTAGAGCACAATGCGCCGCGTGCGTCCAAGCCCGGTGAAATACGCATTCACCGCCCGCGTGCGGCGGCTCGCGTCGGCAACCAGGATCTCGCGCGCCGGAACCCTGCCCCGGTCGGCCAGAGCGAGGAGACGTTCCTTGAGCGCTGCATCCTCGAGGGGACGAAATCGATTGAAGAGGGGATCGATTGCGACCGGAGCAATGATCATATACAACGCGCTCAGGATGCCAATCCCGGCCGCACCCAAAAACCAGCCTCGGCGCGGCGAAGCGGACAATAGCCAGAGCACCAGAAGTCCGACGAGCACGATCTGGACCCAACCGATCGCCAGGGCCTTCGTCCAATCTCCCAGATAGGCCGGCCACGCGTCGTGACGAAGACCCGCGTGTTTTGAATGCACGTAGAAGAAAATCTGGAATGGGAACTGAAGGATTGCGAATGCCACATAGACCAGCGTCAGAATCCAGAGCCGCGAGACGATGGAATGGCTCGGAAGCCATCGGGGTATCACCGATCCGGCCCATGCTGTCCACGGTCCGGTGATGAGGACCAGCGCGGCGACGAGGGTGAGCGCCATCTCCAGAATGACGGCGATCAATCGAGGGCGCTGGTAGGCCTTGGCCCGCGCGAGGAAGTCGGCATCGAAGTGAGCGGTCGCCACCCGTTCGAGAGGTCCTCGATCGCCTGCGGACACAGAACCCGAGGGTCCCGATGCGCCCGCGATGAGCAGGCATCCCAGTGCCACGGGCGCCAAGATCCAGGGAAACGGCGCGGTGCGGCGGATCATGGGCGGGTGAGCCTAGCACTTTCCTGAAGCGTCGGACCAGGCAGCGCGAGCTCGTCAAAGAACGCTCAGCTCGGGACCTGCCGGGCCGATATGTTAAACTCAACTACAGCCGTCGATCATCAACATGCTCGTTACCGCCATCTTTCTATCTGCAGCGCTTCTAGGATCGCCGGAAACCCGTCCGGTCGAGCCGCTCCCCCGTCCCCAATCCATCGCTCCCGCCGTCGCGTTCTGGAAGAGCGTCTTCGGCAGCTGGGACGCGGACCAGGTCGTCTACTTCGACAGCCGCCGCTTGGACAAGGTCTACGAGGTTCACCGCCTCCCTTCCGCCGACGGGAGCCGGGCGACCGACCGGCGCCGCGAGACTCTCCGGGAGAACTGGCGGGAAGGCCTCGTGCGCGACCTAGAGGCCCTGGGACGTCCCGGGGTCGACTACGATGCCCTGGCGGGGCGCCAGCGGCGTCTCTACGACGTCTGGGAGCAAAGCCGTGATCCCCAGACCTATCGCGACGCGGCAGGCTCCATTCGGATCCAGCGCGGCACGCGCGACAATTTTGCCCAGGGCGTTGCCCGTTCCGCCCGCTACATCGAATCCTTCCGCCGCATCTTCCGGGAGGAAGGCGTCCCCGAGGAGATCGTGTTCCTCCCCCACGTTGAGTCGTCCTTCCGCTGGGACGCTCGCTCCAACGTGGGAGCCCTCGGTATGTGGCAATTCATGGCGTCCACCGCCCGGCGGTACATGGTGGTCGATCAGGCGGTGGATGAACGGCTCGATCCGCACACTGCGGCGCGATCGGCGGCCCGCTTCCTCAAGGAGTGTCATGAGGAGCTGGGGGCGTGGCCGTTAGCCGTGACCGCTTACAACCACGGCCTCGACGGGATGAAGAACGCGGTTCGCACAACCGGATCCGCCGACATCGGGAACATCATTCAGAACTACCATGGTCCACTTTTTGGATTTGCGGGCCGCAACTTTTATCCCGAGCTTCTCGCGGTGACCGAAGTTGCGGAGTCGATCCTGGCCGCACCCGGGGATCTCCCCCTCGCCGAGCCCATGGAGTTCGTGACCTTCGAACTCCCGGCGTACGTGCAGCTCAGCACGGTGGCCAAGGCCTTCAGCGTGGCGCCGGCCCGGATCCTTGACCTCAACCCCGCCATTCGGCATCCGGCCAAACGTGGCGATCTTTACCTCACCCGCGGTTTCGCGCTCAAGCTGCCGCTTCGCGACGGGTTCGATCCCGACGCGTTGTTCGCGTCCATTCCGCAGACGAAGCGCCCTCTCAACAAACCGATGCTCACCTATCGGGTGCGTCCGGGAGAGAGCCTGAGTGCGATCGCAGCCCGGCATCACACGAGCGTGCGGGCGCTGCAGCACCTGAACGAGATCAGCAATCCGCATCAGTTACGCGCGGGCATGCTCCTCAAGCTCCCGCACTGACTTCCGGCACGTTTCCGAGAATCCGGCTGCACGCTAAGCTCAGGAAAAGCCCTTCGCCTCGGCGCTCGCCGCTCCTCGAACGATTATCAATCGTTCTTCGTCGCTCCTGATCCGCCGCGGGTCCCCCGCTCGGGGCCGCTGGCGATCTACTTTTGGCGTGCTCGGCGGCCCCTCGCTCCCGCGGCGTCTCAGACTCGCGCCCGAGCGAAGGGCAGAGTTTTCCCTCGCTACGCGCGCAGTCGGATTCTCAAGAACGGATCAAGGGCGCAGGACGTCTTCCATGCCGTAGCGGCCTGGTGTAGCGGCCGCGGCAAAACGGGCGGCGAGGAGTGCGCCGGCGGCAAACGCGTTTCGGGACTGCGCGCGATGGATGAGGATCAGCTCTTCGTCCTTCCCCGCCAGGTGCACGACATGCTCGCCGACCACGCTCCCCTGACGGAGCGATACGATCTCAACCCGGTCCGCGCCCGCATCACGCAGCTCGCGCTCCAGCAATTTTGCGGTGCCGCTGGGCGCATCCTTCTTCGCGCGATGATGACGATCGAGTATTCCGGCCTCCCACCCCAACGACACCACCGGAGTCACGGCACGAAGCGCTTGCCGTAACAGAAACACGCCCGCACTCGTGTTGGGCGCTACCACGATGGGAATGCGCGACGCGGCATCATCGATGGCTCGTTCCGCGGCCGCATCCAATCCCGTCGTGCCGAGCACGAGCGGATGGTTGCGATCGGCCACCATACGCACGCGTGCCGCGGCTTCGGCCGCCGATGAAAAGTCGAGCACGACCGCGCGCGCATTCAGATCGAGCGCCCGAGACAGTTCGAGATAGGTCTCGGGGGCCCCGGGAAAAGGGGTGTCGGGGTCTCGTCGGACGACGACTCCGGCGATGCGAACCAGAGGATCGGCAAGCGCGGTCTCGAGAATGGCCCGGCCCATGCGCCCACCGCCGTGGACGAGAATGGAGACCGGGGGTTCGGTCATGTTGCGGACCGCGCGAGTAAGCCGCGGTTAAGCAGCGCTTCCGCCACCTGCACCGCGTTCGTCGCCGCACCCTTCAGCAAGTTGTCGGACACGACCCAAAACACAAGCCCGCGTGGATCGGATGGATCGGCGCGGAGCCGCCCCACGAACACGTCCGGACGGCCCGCGGCCGCGCGTGGCAGCGGGTATCGCGACGCGTTCGGGTCGTCCTCCACCACCACGCCCGCGTCTCGAAGAAGCAGGGCCGCGCGTCGTGGATCGGGTAAGTCGTCAAACGAGGCCCAAACCGCTTCGCTGTGGGCCCGAAGCACCGGCACGCGCACGCACGTCGCACTTAAAAGAAGATCCGGAAGCCCGAGAATGCGCCGCGTTTCGTCGCGCATCTTCCGTTCCTCGATCGACTCCCCCGCCGCGTCGAAATCGCCGACCTGCGGGATCACGTTGAAGGCAAGGGGGTGCGGAAAAATACGTGGCTCTTCCACGCCGCCCTCTAGGTGCTGGCGGGTCCCTTCCAGAAGCTCGGCCAGCGCTCTAGCCCCCGCGCCGGACGCGGACTGATACGTGGCCACCTTCACCGACCGCAGCCCCCAGGCCCGATGAAGCGGAGCAAGCGCCACCACCATCTGAATGGTCGAGCAGTTGGGGTTGGCCACGAGCCGCACCCCAGGCTCGAGTGTTTGTCCGTTCAGCTCTGGCACCACCAGCGGAACGCTCGAGTCCTTCCGAAACGCGCTCGAATTATCGACCACGACGCTGCCGGCGGCGACGAATCGAGGCGCCCATTCGCGCGCCACGCCGGCGCCGGCTGAAAACAGCGCGAGATCCACCGGCTCGAAGGTTTCGGACGATAGTTCGATCGCGGGAAGGGTTGTCCCCCGAAACGACAGTTCGGTTCCCGCCGAACGCGCGGACGTGTAGGGGATGGCGCGGAGGACCGGTAACGCTCCCGATGCGACGAGCCGCCACATCTCGCGACCTACCGCGCCGGTGGCGCCGACGACCGCCACGACGAGACCACTCATGGCATCGTGAACTCGATGCGAGCCGTCCCGGGATTCCCCGCCACATCGAAGGCGCGAATCATGGCGATGTGATCCCCGGCCGCAATATGCGCACCCGTGGCATCGGTGAGTGCACTCACCAAAACCGAAAACGTTTCGCGCGGAAGATCGGCAATGCCGTCTTCAGGAAAGATCTGTTGCCAGGGGCCGCCGTCCAGCGACAGCTCGAGCCGCTTCAAGGGTGACGCCGTGTCCTCGGCAACCCCGGAGATCTTCCCTCCGCCGAAACGCAACTCCGAAATGCGGGGCGGCGAATTGTCGACCGCGAATGGATCCGAGACCCGGTTGGCTTCGAGGCCGTGTCCGGCCGGGTTATCAGCGCGATCCGAAGCGTTCACCTTCACCTCGTACCAGCCATCGGGAACGGTGGCGCTATCCCACACCCAGGGCGAAGACATCACATCCTTCTTGAGCGGCTTCCATGTCCGGTCGCCCAGGCCACGCAGATCGAGTTCGTAACGCAACGTATCCCCATTGGGGTCGCTCGCATCCCAGGACACGGAGCGGTACCGGCGCGCCCACGCCGCTTCCTCATCTTGCGCTTCCATTTCACTTCGCGCGGGCGGCATTTGAAATTCCACCCGCACACCTCCGGGCAGCGTTTGCGCAAGCGAGCCGGGCGGGCCCCCTCCGGCGGGTTTCAGGAGCGGGGCACCCAAATCCGACACATCGATGCTTTCGACTTGCGGTCCCCGGTTGGCGGGCAGATAACTCGCTTCTACCGATCGGACCTGAGCCTCCGAGCCGTTCAATGTCACCCGCCACTGCAAAAAGCGCGCGGAGGGGCTTTGGATTGGACCCCGATCACCGGAGAACGCGACCTTTTGCCATTGGCTCCACGTCGGCCCCGGTTCCTTGGTTTCGCCACTACGGGTCTCGACGCTGACCGCATCGCCTCGCGGCGGCGGCTCGAGAGTCATGGCACCCCAGCGCGCGGGACCGCCGGCATCGCGGACCGTGCTCGTCGCGCGTCCGGGAAACGAACCATCCTTGGCCAGACGGTACAGATGACCCGGTCCACCCGTACCGATGAATCCACCGGCATCACCTTCCAAATGGAGGGCGAGCACTTGATTCTCGGCCACCTTGACCGACTCCACCCAGGTCACTGGTGAATCGGTGACGAGACGCACGACCGTGCCGGGGCCCTTCTCACCGCCCGTGGTCACCCAGAGCACGTTGTCCCCGCCGCTCACCAACGTATAGGCAAATCCCGTCGGCACCATCCATACGGCGTCAACGGCGCCGGACGGATCGCGCTTCATCACCCGTCCTGGTCCCGAAGTGGGATTCGAGACGAAATAAATGGCGCCACTCTTGGCCACGACCGGAGAGCGGAGCTCCGGCTCGTCACCGTCGTAAAGGACGCGGGTTTGTCCATCCGCGCTCAAGGCAATCAACCGCCCCGGCGTGTCGGTGCTGACCACGAACCCCTTCTCGAAAGGAGCAATCCCGGTCACGTGCGTGGTCCCCAAATCAGCCATCACCCCCAACTCGCCTTTGGCGCTCAGGCGATACACCTTGCCCGCGTTGCCGGTGATGACGAGCGTTCCCCCACGACCGTCGAGAGCAAAACCCCACACGTAGTTTTCGGGGGTGTCGGCCACCTGAGTGAGACCCTTGGGGCCGAGCCGGTAAATGGCACCGTCCGGCGACGCCCCGGCGAGAACCTTTCCGCCCGCGTCACGGCCGAGCGCAGTGATCTCGGGTTCGAGGACTTTTCCCACTTCATTTGCCGTGCCGTTGGGTGCAATGCGATACAGCTTGCCCGAGTCGCCGGTCGCGGCCAGAACGCCGTCGCCATCCCGCAAGAGCGCCCAGATCACGTTCGCATCGAGATCCTTGACCGGCTCCACGGCGCGGGCAAGACGGATCTTGCCATCCGAGGCCACGCCCACCGAATCACGATCCAGCGCTTGCCAGTCGTTGCCCGAGGTTTTCCAGGTGATCGGAGAGACGGCAGGTGAGGGTGACGCCGCCAAAATCAGGGCGGCCGCCGTCCCGAGAGCAATCAAGGATTTCATGAGCTCCTCGAACTTACCGCTTCGGATCCAGCTTGAGCGGCACCACGTAGGCGCCGAGGATGACGCGTCCCAATGGGACACGTATCTCGGCCAGGATCGTGCCCTCCGTCTTCTCGACCTTACCCGCGGCGAGCGGCGATTGCACCACGGGGCGGAGCGATCCAGGAAGTCTCGGCAGCTCGTCTCCGGAGACGACCGGATTCGACGTTGCGTCGAGCAGGCGCAACACCACGGCATCACTGGCCGGCATGTCGGCAAGAACGTCCGAAAGTTGCTTGAGGGAGCGAGGAGCCATGCGATCGGGGGCGCGGTCGGCTTCCGCCTTGGCGGCTTGCGCGCCGTCGGACACGAGAAGCTTGTAGTCCCCCGTGGGGAGTCCTTCCGGAATACGGAAGGTGATGTCCTTCGACCACGATTCGCCGCGATACCCCCGCATGTCGAGGTGCACCGGCAATGCGTCACCTGCGTGCAGGGGCCGGGGCGGCACAGAAACGCCTTCGAGGAATGCGGCATCGATCGTGTCGTCGAGATCCACGGTTACGCCAATGTTGCTGATTCGGACCGGCTCGAACGGGTTTCCGTGCACGAGCCCCACCACCCGCGCCACTTCACCGGCGAGTGCCGCGGGCGGGGTGAACCCGGCCACGGTCGAGCCACTGGTGATGCTGTCTCCCCCGGCCAGAGTGATCTGGGTGCGCACGCGCACCGTGGCGGCTCCGCTCGCCCGCCCCAACGCTTCAATTGTGGACGAGGCAACAAATCCCACCAAGACGGGGGTCCATGATTCAGCATCCAGCACTTCGTAGTGCAGGTTTTGAACCTTGCCGTCATAGGACAGCTTCACGTTGAGCGGAATGAGGCTTGGGGAAGCACCGAGCTCTCCCATCACGCCGGAGCTGTAGTCCCGGGTTATGGCACCCAAAGGCGCCCCTGCCCCACCCATCTTGAACGAGCTCGATAGGCGCGGCATGACGGTCACGATGCTCGCCCTCGCCAGCGGGTAGGCGGTGGCGCCCAGGTTCAGCATGGGATGGCCGAAGGCCCACACGCGTTTGCCATCCACCCAAGTGAGGGTTCCGATGGCGGCGAGCTGGGCATCGCCGCGCACGAGCTCTACTGCCACCGCGCTTCCCGGAACGAGCGCCGTGCTGTCGGCCGCTCCGGCCGCGCTCGCGGACACGCTGGCTTCCACGGGCACGAATCCCTGCGGCTCGATGAAGCCGGACAGTACGCTCGAAGCCCCTTCCGGAAAGCCGGACACGGAGAGAGGAATGGACCACGGCGCCGACGCACCACGCGTGGACGCGAGACCGCGCGAGAGCACCGCCATCGCCTCTTCACCGGACGCGCGCATGAGGGACTGCCATTCTTCGATGGGAAATCCGCCGTTCTTCGCTTCGGCTAGAGTCACGGATGCGGCCGGGCGAGCCTCCAATCGCAGCATTTCTTCGATGGGAGTAATGCCGGCGACGGGGCGTGATGAGAACGACCATCCAAACGCGAGGGCGCCGATGAGCCTTCCATCAATGAAGATCGGGCTCCCGCTCATGCCGGCCACCACACCGAGCTTTTCAAGATCGTGACCCGAGAGCTCGCCCATGATCATGGTGCCGCGCGGCGCGGGTGTATCCACTACGCCGAGAATCTCCACCTGAAACTCTTCAACTTGCGTGCCCTGGAAAACCGATCGGCCAACACCCTTCATGCCCGGGCGCAACTCTCGCACCGACATGAAACGGGAAGCATCCCACCCTGGAGGCAACTCCGTGTCCGCCGCTCGCAACGGGCCGGCGAGGCCGAGAAGGGCCCCCATGAGAAAGACGAGGCGACGCGTCATTGGGCAGTGCCCGTCGATTCTGCATAGGCCCGGATTTTTTGGAGGTTCGCGATCAAATCGGTGCGGCTGGAGTCCCGGGCCACGGCTTCGTCCCAGCTTTCGCGAGCCGCCTTGTAGAGCATTTTTTCCGCGTAGATATACCCCAACCGCGACCAGGGCTCGGCATCATCGGGCGAGCATTCGGCCGCCTTGCGATACGACACGATCGCGCCGTTAAAGTCGCCCTTCTGCTTGTAGGCAAGGCCCATGTTCAACCAGTTCACGGTGTCGGTCGAATCAATGGAGTTCGCGCGTTGAAACGCCGCGATCGCCTTGTCGTAGAGCTTCTCTTTCAAATACAAGTTCCCCAGATTGGAATGGGTCTTCGCAAAGAACGCATCCACGGTAACGGCCTTCTTGTAAGCGTTTTCGGCCTCGGGGAGCCGTTCCATGCGTGACAACGTGATCCCCACGTAATTCCAGGCCGCCGCGTTCTTGGGGTCGCGGCGGGTGGCCGACTGGTAGTAGGCCAAGGCGGTGTCCATCATTCCCTTCTGAAAGAAGGCGTTACCAATTGAGACGTCCCGTTCGGGGGACGGGGGGAGGGTCTTCAGGTACTCCGGGCTCAAGAGGCGCGGATCGGTAGTACCGGCCAGGGGGCCACTGGCAGGCCCGGAGTGTGCGGCCGCCACGTGGGTGGAATCCGCGTTGGCCGCATGTTCCGTGGTCTGGACGGACCCCTTCTTCCCGCACCCGGCCCATCCACCGGCGAGGAGACAAAGGATGACGAGAGAGGCTTTAGAAATGCGCGCGGAGGGTAAGGTTCGCGAAAAGCCCACTGTAGTCGATCTCCAAGGAACCACCCCGATAATACAGGGGACACCCGGCGCATCCTCCCGTCTCGGGGTCCCGGTCGGGGGGGTCGTTTCGGTTCCGTCCCTCGTAGGTGGTATTGGGATCACGGTAGAAAAAATCGATGATGCCCCAATCGCCCGGTTGGCGCTCCACCGGAACTTCATCCGGGTTGGGGAAACGTAGATCGGTCTGCCCGGTCGCCTCGTTCAGCTTGAGGTTCGAAATCTTGCCCAAGCGGTAACCGAAGTCCAACCCCACCGAGAAGCGGCGGTTCAACATGAACGATCCACCCCCTTGAAGGTTTGCCCCTACCCCGCTTCCCTCCGCCTCCCCGCGACCTGAGAGCTCGGAGAGATCTCCGACCCCATCCTCGATCTCAGTGAAGAAGTTGTTCGAGGAGTGATCGAGGAGAACCCATTCCACGCTGCTGTTTCTGAGAAACATCGGCCCGCCGCCGACGAGGAGCTGCGTGCGAGGATACTTTGCCTCCAAAAACGGAAGGTGATAGAGGACGTAGAGGGAGTATGTCGTGGCTCGGGAATAGTAGCGCACGTCGGCGCGCTCCACTTCGAGCTGGCTGTGAGCGTTGATCGCGCCCCACGAGATTCCCACGCTCAATCGATCCAAGAGCGTCGTCTTCTCTCCGGGTTCGGAACTGGGTGTGTTGCCGAGCCGGTAGCGGACGTCGAGCTGGGTGAGGAGCGCCTGCTTGATGTGATCGAGCCCCCGCACTTCTTCCCGGGCGAGGAACGGGTTCACGACGTCGATGTTGTCGTTGACTTGCCCCATCGCGGGGAGAAGGATCCCGATCCCGCCGCCGATGGTCAGGCGACCCACGTTTTCTTCGTTGACGATCTGGGCGCGGGCCGGGACGGCCACGAGCGACACCAGCCCCAGCACGAACCAGCCCCAGCCGGTCGCGCGCGCGCTCCGTCTCTTCATGGTGGATGCTGCTCCTAAGGCCGTTGACGGCCCTCTCCCTCCCGGGGGAGGAAGGTGGCCTGAAGGGGGGCCAAAGCGAAGGGCGGGAGTATACAACGCAAGCGAACCGAAGTGTCAACGCAGCATCCCGCCATAGCTTAGAGGCGCGAATCCCCCCGTTCTGCCTTGACACTCCCCCAAGCGGCCACTAGAGTCCCGCCGCCCCAAGCCGAGGAGGTTTCCATGTCGGACGTCGCCGTTTCCGTGCCGGCCATGCCCCTGTCCCGCCGCATCATCGGCATCTACACCGCTCCCCGCGCGGTGTTCGAATACTTGCGCGAAACCCCCCGGGTTTTGGGCGCTCTCGTCGTGGTGTGCGTGGTCGCGCTGGTGGCCACCGTCCCCATCACCAACATCATCATTCAGGAACAGACGACGAAGATGCAGGCCAAGCCCAACATGACTCCGGAAGCGATCACCCGCGCGACCCAGGTCATGAAAGTCACCGTGCCCCTTACCGGCGTCTTCTTCAACATCATCATTGTTCTGATTCTCGCCGGCATTTATCTCTTTCTCGCCAACATTCTCCTCGGTGGCTCCACGGGCTACAAGAAGATGATGGCCGCCGTGGCGCATGTCAGCTTGATCGGCATCCTTTCTTCTATCGTTCGCGTGCCGCTGATTCTGGCCAAGGGCACCTCCGATGTGACGTTGAGCCCGGCCGCGTTTCTGCCCATCGAGCAACACACGACATTCTTCTACCACCTGCTCTCGCAACTCGACGTTTTCGCCATCTGGATGCTCGGTCTTTCCGCACTCGCGATCAGCGTGATCGCTGGCGTCCCCACGCGCAAAGCAACGACGGCAGTGGTGATCTTGTGGATCGTGCTCATGCCCATCTTCGCGCTCCTGCAGACGAAGTTTGGAGGGGCGGGTAGCTAGCGTTTCGTCTGCGGCATCGCCCGGCGGAGACGGCGCGCCGCTTCTTCGGGGTAGAGGTGGTGGAGAAAGAGCCCCGTTCCCCACTCGAACCCCGCCGTACGCACCGTATTGGGCAGCACTTCGATGTGCCAGTGATAGAAGGCCAGGGCGGAATCGCCTGGCGACGCGCTGTGAAGCACCCAGTTGTAGCTCACGCGACCCAGCTCGATCTCCAGCGAGGTGAGATGGTCGCGGAGGGCTCCGGCAATACTGCCCAAGAGCGGGTTTCCGGGGCCGGGAAAGGCCGACTGGTGAACGCGAGGCAGGATCCAGAACTCGAACGGAAACCGCGGGGCAAAGGGCAATAGGGTCACAATTTCCGACCCGGCTTCGAGCACCCGGTCGCCGGAACGTGTCTCCGCCTCGATCCAGTAACACAACGGGCATGAGCCTTCCGAGGCGTACCAGGCTTCGCCCCGCCGCATCTCCTCATCCACGATCGGAGCCACCTGCGGGAGCGCCATCATCTGCAGGTGCGGGTGGGGCAAGGTGGCCCCCGCGGCTTCCCCCGCGTTCTCGAACGTGAACACCTGCGAGATCCCGGGAAGGCGAGCCAGCGCTTCGCGGCGTTGTGCCACCGCTTCGAGAACGAGCCGACCCTGCTCTTTCGAGAACGTCCTCCACCGGGCGTCGTGATCCGGCGAGGTGACGACGACTTCGTGTTCGCCCCGCGCGGTCTGGGCGAGAAAGGGCGGGTATACCGCGGGTTTATCCGCTTCCGGCGAGAAGGCGGGATACTTGTTGGGAAACACGCGCACCTGCCAACCCGGGGTATCGGGGCGGTTGCTCTGGCGGCCCAACGCGAGCACTTCGGGCGGGGTTTGGGATTCGTGCCCGGGACAAAACGGACACTCCGCTTTCGATGCGTCGCCCTGGGATGACCGAGGCCGATGTTCGCGATGCGGGGCGAGCACGACCCAGCGATCCAGGAACGGATCCTTGCGTAGTTCCGACATGGTTTTCCGTCGCGTTCGGAATTAGTTTCCCGGACGCATGACCAAATCCTCGACCACCCAGGCCTGCGCGTAGTTCTCCGCCTTGGCCCGGTTCACCATGTGCCGCGCGTCGTCCTTGGTCAGAAAGTCCCCTACCCGCACCTTGTACATGGGCGCTTGATATTCGACATACACGGGTTCGGTGAATCGCTGCCGCGCTTTCACCGCCGCCGCTTCCGCGCTTGCCATGGTGGGGAACGCATGGATCTGCACGCGCCATCCGGGAATGAAGGATTTGGAATCCGGCATCGAGGTCTGAACCGCCGGGGTCGCGGTGTTACCGGATGCAGGCATGGCGGCCGCGGTTTCAGTGACCACCGGCGTCTCCATGCCCGTCGTTACCTGTGTCTCCGAAGGTACGGTTTGCGCGGTCGTTTGTGTTTCCGGGGTGACTTGAATGGTGTCGAGCGGCGACTCCACTCGAACTTCCCACGGGTGTTTGTCGACCTGAGTTTCAGGTGGCTGCTTAGCCCCACATCCCGCGAGCCCGATACCGGCCACGATCACCACGGCCGGACGCACCCAATATTTGAACGTCATGGCTCAACCCTCCTTGAGCGTCTTTCGTTTCTTTCCTTTCGTTCGAAGCGCGCGCGCAATCGTACGCACGTCTTGCGCGCGATCCAGGGCCGCCACCAGCGTCGCGTCCCCGGATCGCACCACCACGATTCCAGGTACGCCGATCACCGCCACCGGACCCGTTTCGGCCCATACAATGGTATCCGGACTATCGAGTTTGAGCACATGGCCCTTCTGGAATTCCGGATCCAGTCGCGCCAGCCCCGACCAGGTGCCCAGATCGTCCCACGCAAAGCGCCCCACCACCACTGCCACGCGCCGCGAGCGCTCCAGGATACCCACATCCACCGATGTCGAGGAAGCTTTCCGGTAGGCCGCCTCGAGGCGCGGTCGCGTCAGCGTGCCCACGCCCAATGGATGAAACGCTCGATACAAGGCCGGAAGGTGCGCGTTCGTCTCTTCGAGAAACACACGAGCCTTCCAGGCGAATATGCCGGCGTTCCATAGATATCGGCCGCTCTGGAGGAATCGACGAGCCCTGGCGAGAGTCGGCTTTTCCACGAAGCGCCGCACCGCCCGGGCCGGACCCCGCCCCAGGACCGGCCCCGGCTCGATCCAGCCGTATCCCGTCTCCGGACGCGTGGGCGTCACCCCGACCAGGTAAAGTCGATCCTCCCGCTCCGCCAAGCGAAGCGCGGTTTTGGCGGCACGCACGAACGGTTGGGGGCGGGGCACCCACGCATCGGCGGGGAGCACGAGGAGCACCGCTTCTTGATCCTGGGCGGCAATGCGGCAGGCCGCGAGGGTGATCGCCGGCGCGGTGTTTTTCCCCAAGGGTTCGCCGAGCACGTGGTCCGCGGGAATCTCCGGAAGCTCGCGCCGTACGCGCGCCACGTGCGCCATCGCAGTGACCACCCATATGCGATCGGATGGAACGATCGAACGCACGCGCAAAAAGGTGGCGCGAAGGAGGGACGTCTCACCGAAAAAGGCGAGAAACGGTTTGGGCCGATCGTCGCGGCTCAAGGGCCAGAAGCGCTCCCCGCTCCCTCCAGCGAGAATGACCGCGTGTTGCATGGGTCGCGAACGGTATCACGCGACCGCAGGGCTCACAACGGAGGCGGCTTAGCCTGGGTGCTGGACGGCGGAGCTTTCGTGCTCTCCGGCTTGGCGGGCGGGCTCTTTTTCTTTCCGCCGAGCAGATCCTTGAGCTGGTCGAATACGTTGGGTTTGAGCGAATCCACCTTGGTCGGGAACGGCACGACCTTTTGCAATGAATCCAGCGTCGTCTTCGTGGTGTCCCCCGGCGCTTTCACCGTCGGTGTCTTCCCCTGGATCGCCTTTTGAATCTGCTGCGAAATGATATTGGTGGCCTGATCCTGGGCGAATTTTCCGGCGGCGTGCTCCAGCAAGTCGTCCCAATCTAGGGCTACAGTGGGCGCGGACGATTTCCCGGTCACGTTGAAATCGATGGCGATGCGCCCGTCACTATGGACGAGATACTTCGTGTAGGGGGCAACCTCGGACGGAATCTTGAGCCGATCCGGCAGCGCCCGGAGGGAACCCTTCAAGTTCAGCCCCCCGTCGAACCCAATCGCTCCGGCGAGATCCCAATCCATGCCGGCCTGGGTGAGGTGTAATCCCTTGAACACGGCCGCGCCATCCTGAATTTCAAAGTGAGTGGCGAGATCCTGAATGGGCCAGCCCTGAGTCGTGAGCTCCGGAATATTGATGTACTTGCTGAGTGACGCGAGGCCCGTGAAATTGCGAAACGCGCCGCCATCCAGCTTTGCGTCACCGACCAGACTCAGCGTCTTCTTGGGATCCGTCCCCTTGCCCGCCTGGCCGCTCAAATCGACCACGCCGTTGATACGTCCGTCCAAAATGTTGGCTCGAGGCACCCAGGTGGAGAGCACTTCGCTGGCCTTCATGTCCTTCCCGGTCAGCTTTCCGTCATAGGCCCAATGACCCTCCCGGGGAGTGACCCGCAGATTCCCGGCCACGGAGCCGCCGTAACCGCGCCCGGTCAAGTTGTCGAGCGTGATCCCGGCCTCGTCGAGGCGCACCTGGGCCGTCACCTCGCGGTAATCCTTGCCCTTGAAATGCAAGGAGCCCACCCGCGCCGGCCCTTGGCCGGCAATGCCGAGCGGGGAACGTTTGGGTTTTCCGGAAGAATCGGTCGAAGACGGTCCACCGCTTGCTTCGGCCTTGGACGTGAGCTCGTCCACGTCCAGAACGCCGGAGACGAGAGAAAAGTTGAACCAGGGATTCGTCAGGTCGGGAATGGTGCCGTGGACGGTGAAATCCGACCGGCCGATCTTCATGTGGAGTGCCTGGACGTCCGCCGCCATGCCGTTCATGGCCACAGTGCCCGAGCCCTCGGCAAAGGGCAGCTTGTTCAGCGTGCCCGAAAGGCCCTGAAACTGAACCCGGCCGGCCCAGGTCGGAAGTCCTTGTCCCGGAAATGCGCGCTCGAGCACGACGTCGACGTTCAAGCTTCCGCTCGACAACGTGATCGGCTTGTCCTTAGGAATGAGTTGTCCGGCCACCGCTCCGGGAAACGAGGTGACCACGTGCGCTCGCACCTTACGCGGCGACGTTCCGGTCATGTTGAGATCGAGCGCGAGCGGTTGGCCGGCCACCACGCCCTTTCCCCCTTTCATGGCGATGGTCTCGGGGGTGAAGTGCGCCGTGCCATGAAACTGCGATAACCCCGCCGGTGCGCCTTGCATCTTCACCGAGAGATCAACGACCGAGAGCGTTCCCTCAATGTTGTTTTGACCACTGGCAGTCCGCCACAGATGCATATCGGGAAGCCCCACGCTGCCGTCGACGTCGAAGCGCTTCAGCGAGACCGCGAGCGGGGTCAGAAAATTCTCGAACTTGGACCACGCGGCTTGATCGACCTTTCCGCGAACGTCGCCCACCCACACGCCATTCTGGCGCGCATAGCCTCCCTTGAAGTAACCCTTGAGCCCGGAGATTCCAAGCTCCATCGTCTCCACCTGGATCGAATCGGCCGCGCTGGAGAGCCTGAAATCCGAATCGATTTTCAGGTTCTCGAACGGCCAGGGGCGTCCCGCGGCAAAGAACACGCCGTGCTTGATCGTGCCGTGCGCCGAGCCATTCCACCCCGCTTCGTGGGCCCAATTGAGACCACCCCCCATGTCGATGCCGCTTAGCGTGAACTCGCCGCGCCCAGGTTCGTACTGCTTGAACGAACCGTCGGACACCGACCACGAATCGATGCCGAGCTGAGCCAGCGAGGTCGCGTGTCCTCCCGGTGCCTTCTCGGCGGGGGTCGGTTTCGTTGTTCCTTTGCGCAGCACGTAGGAGGGCTTACCGAGGCTCACGTGCTCGAGGGCCACCTGATGATGGAGAAGCGGAAGGAGTTTCACGTAGGCGGCGAGGTCCTCCATCGCGATCACAACCGAGGAGTCGGGCGATTGGGCGTTCAGCTGGTGGACCTTGATGCCGGCGCCGTGCCATCCGAGAGCAAGCGACGCCGGCCCGGCGGTGAGCACATATCCGGTGCGATGTTGTAGCTGGGTGATGAGCTGGGCCTTGAGCTTCTCAGGCTTTATCAACACCACCGCAGCCACCGTCGCGATGAGAACCAGCGTCGCCCCCGTAATCAGCACGGTGAGGAGCACCCGCTTTAACATGATTCGTTCTCCCAAAGGCTGCGATGACTCACATAGTTCAGATCGGCTGCAGTGCCGTTTCGGGAACCCAGCCTTCGAGCTCCGGCGAAACTCTGACGTCAATCCACCCCGGCACCGACCGCAAAATGTCTACCTCCGTACCTTGATGCAATCGAAACGAAACGGTTTGATCCGGGCTAGGACCCGCGCGCACTTCCGTTTCTTCGGCCAGCACAACTCCTTCCTTGCCCTTGGAGAGCTGGCTCCATTCGAATACCAGAGCCGCCACCAAGAGCAATGCCACCGCCACCACGGACCATTGGAGCCCGCTTACCCACGCCGGAAACCCGGTCCCCACACGCCGCCACGCGGCCAAGCCCAAGAGCACCGTCACTACCGCAAATAACAGCCATCCGGCCCGCTCCGCGCCCAACCGCAACTGGGCCGTCCACCCCTGGTGCTGAGATGGGGGGGCTTCTGACTTCACATCCTGGGTCAACGATCTGGCGTAATTCAAATTAATCCAAGCACTTTCATAATTCGGCTTCAGGGCCAAGGCCCGCCGGTAATGCAACACCGCCAGCCCGATTTTTCCCGATTTGACGGAGGCGTTACCTAAGTTGTACTCCAATTCCGGTGCGGTCAATCCACGCCGCGTGACCTCCTCGTAAGCGTTTAGGGCTCCCGCGTAATCCCCGGATTGATAGAGCGTGTTGCCCCGCAAAAAGGCCTCGGTGGCTGTAGCGTCGGCGTGCGCGGTCTGAGCCCACAGGAGGGTCATCAGAACCCCGAGACGTTGTATCACGAGTGCTTCTCCAGGGTGGCGATGAGACGCTCGGCATCTCGAGTCCATTCTGCGGTGACGGCGCGCGACGCGGGCGGCGCATAGCGAGCCGCGTCCGAACGCTCGAGAAGAGAAACCCAGGGTTCCGGGTCCGCCCCCTCCTCCGATAGGCGTGCCACGACGACATCGGGGGTCAACCCCGCCGCTGGGAGATCGTATCGGTCGGCAAGATAGGTACGGAGCACGTCCCCCACGCGTTCTGCGACTGCACTTGCGTCCCCATGTCCATCTCTGAGGCGTGCCCTCGCGCGGCGTGCGGCCTGGGACCGGCGGCGTCGCGCGCCTTGGGTCTGGAACTGGCGCCGCCGTTCCTCCCAACCCCATAACCCGAGATATCCCAGAACGGGCAAGGGCAAGAGCAAGAGCCACGGCTTGGCGGCCGACCATGGATCGGAATGGGTCGTAAACCGTGGAACGTCGGTCTCGATGAAGCGAATGTCGTGCCCGACGACTTCTATGCCGCTACGCGCGCTCCCCGGTGCGGCCGGTGCCCCCGCCGCGGAATGAATCGAGATCGGCTGACTCGCCGCAGTGTGATAGGCGCCGTCCCGCGGAGAAAAGAAAACGAACCGCACGATGGGAAGCTGAAGATCCCCGGCTTTGAGGGGCACCAGCACGAATTGCCGGGTCACGCTCCCCCGGATGCGATCCCCCTCGGTCGATTGCTGCTGGTTCTCGGTCGAGGGATACGCACGAAAATCCTGAGTTGCCGGAAGCTGGATCTCTCCAATCGTGCGCAGGTGACCCTCCCCACTCACCTTCACCGTCAACGTCACGGGTTCGTTCTGATTTACGTCCCGGCGATCGGCGTACGTTTCGAGCTGAAAGTCGCCCACCGAACCTTCGAACCCCGGCGGTGCTCCGGCCGGCAACGCTTTCACGGTGACGGTGAGCGGCTTGCTGCGCAGGATCATGTGCTTCGCCTCGAACAACGAGCCGCCGAAGAACGAAAAGGGATCGCGCTGCCGCGTGCGGTCCTCGACCTGACAATCCAGCACGGCTTCTCCGATGGTGTGGACCCCCGGGATCGTGGGAAAGAGCGCCATGCGCACCTCGAGAACGCGATAGCGCATCCCGTTCACGACCTCGATTCCCGGTTGGGGCGGGGGCACGTCCTCGCGCCAGAACCCTTCCGTGGCCGGCGGCGTGTAGGCCGGATTGTCGAGAAGTCCACCTCGTGCGTAGAGCCGCACGCGCAGCGTGACTTGTTCGTAGGCATATACGCTCGATTTATCCACCGTGGCTCGGACGAAGAGATCTTCGCTCCCCGAAGTGCCTCCGGATTCCCCCCGCGTGCTCGGGGAGGGGCTCGGCGGCGGAGGCCCACTGGTGACGGTCAGCGACAGAGGCTGGGTTTGCAGTGAATCGTTGCCGAGGCGCACCGACAACGGGCCAACGGTGAACGTCCCCGCGTGTTTGGGAATGAGCACGAATTGCCGGCTTGTTTGCGTGGTCATTTGCCCGTTCACGATCGACACATTGGTGGACTGGCCGACGGAGTAGACGTCGAAGTCGGTTTCGAGGCTGGTCAGGGACACGTCGGGAACCGACTTCACCGCACCATTGGCGACCACGGTCAGCACGACGTTTTCCCCCACCTGCGCGGTCCGCCGATCCAGGCTGGCACTGACGTCCGCCGCGCGGACGGTTCGCGCCCCGGTGATGGCCAGCAAGAGGCAGAGGACGAGGACGCGTTTCACCAGTCTTTCTCCGCACGATGCTTGCGCGTGGCCTTGAGTCGAGCCTGCAGAAGTTCCCGCTCCTCCGGCGTGACGGCGTTCAATAACCGTTTTGCTTCAGCGGGCGTCATCTGTCCCGGCTTCTGAGGCATGCCTCCACTCGAATCCGCCTTCGATTCCTGACCGTCTTTGGGCTCGTTCGGTTGGCTCTCGCCCTCTTTCTGTTGGTCTTGGTTGTTTTGCCCCTCTGACCCGGGTTGGTTCTGTTGCGCCTGGTTTTGTTGGTTCTTTTCGTTCTGATTTTGGTTCTGGTCTTGGTTCTGTCCAGATTGGTTTTGCTGATTCTGCCCGTCTTCTTGGTTCTGTTTCTGTTGCTGGTTTTTTTGCGAGGAATCGGGCGGCGAGGATTTGAGCTGACGAAGCGTCAACTCGTAGTTCGCGCGGGCGTCCGGGTCGTTCGGGTTGGCCACCAAGGCGGATCGATAGGCCCCCAGGGCGCCCTGCAAGTCTCCGGCCTTGAACCGGGTGTTGCCGAGGTTGTAGGCGGTGCGATCGCGATCCATCGTGGCGTCCGCGGTCGCCCGAGAGAACGCCTGCGTGGCCGCTTTGAAGTCCTTCTTCTGGTAGGCCGCCGTACCCAGGTTGTATTGAAACGCGCCATCGGGTTTTTGGGCGGCGGCCTTCTCGTAATGCTCAAGCGCATGATCCCAATCTCGAGCCGCATAGCGTTCGTTGCCTTTACGCCCCTCGCGTGACGCACCATCCACGAACGGCGCCAGCAGGTCGGTGACGCCCAGAATGAGACATGCGGATAAAACCGGAATGGCTAAACCGTTCACGCTTCTGACTCCGATGGTTCGGTCTTGGACACCCCACGGGTTTCGGGCAGAACGAGAGCCAAGATGAGAAATACCGCGGCCAGCCCGGCGGGGATCTGATACCGCTCCTCCACCCGGCGGCGGAAGGATCCCCCCAGCTCCCCACGCTCCATGCGCCCCATAAAATCCAACAGATTCCCGATCTCATGGCCCTGAAGGGTCGCCGCCAGGTATTTGCCACCGCTCACCTGGGCGATTTGCTGCAAGACGTCTTCATCCAGCCGGCTCAACACGACCTGGCCGCTGCGATCTTTCTTGTACCCCGCAGGCCGCCCGCCGTCATCCCGCACTGGAATCGGCTCCCCGGCCGGGGTGCCGACGCCGACCGTGATCACCGGGATCCCAGCTTGCCCGAGCGCACGCGCAACCTCGACCGGATTCCCTTCGTGCGACTCCCCGTCGGTGAACATGACGATGACGCGCCCGCCCTTACCCTCGGCATGCTCCAGAGCAGATTTCCCTCCATTCAATGCACTTTCCAAGTTCGTTCCCGGATCCGGGAGGACATCCGCCTTGACCGCGTCCAGAAATAGATTGGCGGCGGCGACGTCGAGGGTCAGGGGGCAATAAAGAAACGGCGATCCCGAGAAGAGCTGGATGCCCACGCGATTGCCGCGCAGGCCGCCCAGAAGCTCGCGAATCTCCTGCTTGGATCGCTCGAGGCGACTGGGCACGACGTCCCCCGCGTCCATGCTAAGGCTCACGTCGAGTCCAACCAGAACGTCGATTCCTTGCCGGTTCACCTGCACCGTGTGCGCGCCCACTTGAGGGCGCGCCGCGGCAATGAGAGCGAGCGCCATGGCCGCCAAGAAGAGTGCCGTGCGCACACCCCGCCGGGCGGGGGCGCGGGTCGGCGTAAGCCGCGGCCACAACCGTACCTCTGCCCACGTGCGGAGTCGCCGGCTCCGGCTTATCGCCGCGAATATCGCCACGGCCACCAGAGGCGGTATGAGCCACAGAAAATTGAGCGCGTGCGGGGCTCCCCAAAGCATTAGCTAGGGTATCCGGTTGGCCACGGTTCCCGCGATGGCCAGGGCTCCGGCCAAGGACAGACCGGCCAAGAGTGCGAGGATGGGGCCCTTCTCGTTGTACTCGATGTATTCCACCGTGGACGCCTCCGAACGCTCCATGTGATCGATTTCGCTGTAGATCTTCTCCAAGGCCTCGGCGGTGGTGGCCCGAAAGTAGCGGCCTCCCGTTTCCTTGGCGATATTTTGCAACGTGTTCT
>Ga0075429_100000037_pt1 | contig 62099 bp, 61 predicted proteins | sample RhiMetdeltSRZDD3_FD_75295 | JGI IMG/M metagenome (GOLD analysis project Ga0075429, IMG submission 75295) | Populus rhizosphere microbial communities from Tennessee, USA - Rhizosphere MetaG P. deltoides SRZDD3 | ecosystem: Host-associated > Plants > Roots > Rhizosphere > Soil | place: USA...
GCGCGGCGCGCACGCGGTTCACGTGGACGTTGTGCATGACGGTGAATAGCCATGCCCGCAGATCGGTCCCGCGGCGATAGAGGTGCAGCTTCGCCCAGGCGCGCTCGAGGGTGTCCTGCACCAGGTCGTCGGCCGTGGCGCGGTCGCCTACGAGCGCCCGGGCGTAGCGTCGTAGCCGCGGGATCAGGTCGACTAGGCGCTGGGCTTCGTTCATAGCGGGAACAGGGGTGGGGAGGACCCTATTCCACGCTATTTCGGCTCGTCCGGCAATGGTGGAACCGACCGCAGGTAGGCGACCACCGCATCGAGGTCCGCCGGGGTGAGCTGGCTCGTGGTGTTGCGCACCACCTCGGCCATCGCCTCCGCGGCGACGTCTCCGTCGGGCGTCATGGCGGTCTGCAGAAACTCCTTCACCTCGGCATCGCTCTTCTTCTTGAGACGCGCGGGCGTGAGGTTCTGGGCGCTCGCACCCTCGCCCAGCTTGGCGCCGGCGAGGTACCGGTTGCGCTTCATGCCGCCGAGGAAATTGCGAGGGGTATGGCATTCGCCGCAGTGGCCAAGCGCGTTCACGAGGTAGCCGCCCCGGTTCACCACGGCGTTCGCCGACGGATCGGACGTGAACGGGCCCGGCGTGAAGAACAGAAGCTTCCAGAACCAAAGCGGCCAGCGCCAGCCGAAGGGGAATTTCAGGTTGTGCGGTTCGCTCGGTCGGTTGCTTGGCGGCAGGGTGCGCAGATAGGCCCAAAGGTCACGCAGGTCCTGGTCGTTGATGCGGGTGAACGAGGGATATGGAAACGCCGGAAAGTAGTGCGCCCCGTCAGGTCTGCGGCCTTCGCGCAGCGCGCGAACAAAATCCTGCTCGGTCCAGCGCCCGATTCCAGCCTCGGGATGCGGCGTGATGTTGGGTCCGTAGAAGGTGCCGAAGGGCGTTTTGAGCGCCCTGCCACCCGCGTACGGCTGCGCATTGTCGCGTGCCTCGGTATGGCACCCGACGCAGCCTGCCGCCTTCGAAACGTACTGGCCGCGCTGGGCGTCGCCTTGCTGTGCGTGGGCCGCCCAAGGAGCGCCAAGAAGCAAAAGCCCCGCCGCAGCGGGGCCCAGGATGCGCAGCAAACCGCTACTGTTTTTCGCGGAAGTTGTCGTGGCAATTCGCGCAAGCCTTCCCGACCGCGCCGATCTGCGCCTTGATGGCGCCCTCGTCGCCGCCCTTCGAGACCTGCTGCAGCTTGCCGACCTCCGACTGGAGCCGGTCGATCGCTTCCTTCACCTTCCCGGGCTGCTCCCAGATCGCGGGCAGCGCCCGGCTCTTCTCGCCCTTGGTGCTCGGGTCGAACCCATCCCAGGGCATCTGCGCGAGCGTGTGCAAGTATTCGGCGTTGCGCTGGACGATCTTGGCGTCGAACGGGACCTTGCCCTGGGCCATGCCGCCGAGCGGGCCAAAGTACTTTCCAATCAAGGTCATGGCCGACTGGCGCTGCTTCACCAGAATCTCCGGCTTGACCTGCGCTAGAGCCGCGCCTCCGACGGCGCCCAGCGACACGACCACGGCTGCTGCAATCAACCTTTTTTGCACGGTGTTCTCCTGAGAGGGTTTCCGGGGGGACCGATCGGCTAACACGGCGAGCGGCCGATTATTTCCGGCTAGCGCAGCCCCGCCGCGTACTGCGCTACCGCGGCAATCTCACGCTCCGTCATGCGTGCCGCCACTCCGCGCATGACGCCATTCGCGTCGTTGGAGCGCGCGCCGTCCTTGAAGCCCTTGAGCTGCGCGGCGACGTATTCGGCGAACTGGCCGCCGAGCCGCGGGTACTGCGCCGGGATCCCGGCCCCCGCCGGGCCGTGGCAGCCCGCGCATGCCGGAACGCTGCTCGCGGCAATGCCGCCCCGCCAGATCTTCTGGCCGAGCGCGGCGAGGTCCTTGTCGGCCGCGCTCGCAGGCCGCAGCTTCTGGCCCGAGTAGTAGGCGGCGAGGCTCTGGATGTCCTCGTCGGAAAGGTTGGCGGCCATCGGCGTCATGATCGCGCTCTCGCGCGCCGGCTTCCTTCCGGCCGGAGCCTTGAAGTCACCGAGCTGCTTTTGCAGGTACTCGGGGAACTGACCCGCGATCTTCGGGTTCGTCGCAGCCACGCTATTGCCGTCGGCGGCATGGCAAGCTGCGCACACCTGACCGGCGATGCGCTGTCCCCTCGCGGGGTTCTGCGCCGCCGCCGCGCCCACGACCACGGTAAGCGCACCCAGCGCGAGTAGGCGAAGCATCCCCGGAGCTCCCTGGTACCGATGGAAAGGCGCGATTTTATTAGAATTCCTGGCTTCCGGGAGCCATGAAGGCGTTCTCGCAAGCGCAGTTTCTCGCCTCGAGCGCAGGCCCGGCCGACATGCCGCCACCGGGTCCGCCCGAGCTCGCCTTCGTCGGCCGCTCGAATGTAGGCAAGTCGAGCGCGATCAACGCCCTGACCGGGCGCAAGCGCCTCGCGTTCACCAGCAAGACGCCCGGACGCACGCAGACCATCAACTTCTTCGAGCTTGGCGCTGGCGCGCGCCTGGTGGACCTTCCGGGCTACGGATACGCGAAGGTCCCGCAAGCGGTGCGCGCCGGATGGCGCACGCTGGTCGGCTCCTATGTCCGCTCGCGCGCTACGCTGGCCGGTGTGGTTCTCGTGATGGACGCGCGCCATCCGCTCACCGAGCTCGACCTGCAGCTGATCGAGTTTCTTGGCGATGTGAGGTTGCTCGCTCTTCTTTCAAAGGCGGACAAGCTCTCGCGCGCGGAGCAGGCGACTACTTTGGCGAACGTGAGCGCGGCCCTTCAGGCAGAGGTCAGGCTTTTCTCGAGCCTGACGCGACAGGGTGTCGACGAATGCCGCGACCTGCTGGAGCGCTGGCTCACCCGGCCGCGCCCCGGCAGATCGCTGGAATAAAAAACCCCCGGTAAAGGGGAATAAACCGGGGGTAAAAACGCCTTAACCTTTGGATTAAGGCACCCGCTCAGGGAGGAGAAGCGGGAGACGATTAACTCGTCTGAAGGGTAAGATGCATCCCTCCGAGGAAAAGTTCCCGCGGAAAAAACCTCCAAAAATCAGCCCAGTGAAGATCTACGGTGAATTCCCGGCGGTGCGCATGCGGCGCATGCGGCGCGACGATTTCTCGCGGCGCCTCATGCGCGAGCATGTGCTCGGCACCAACGACCTGATCTATCCGGTGTTCGTCATCGACGGTAAAGCCCGCACCGAGGAAGTGGCCTCTATGCCCGGTGTCGAGCGCTTCACCGTCGACAAGCTGCTGCCGCTCGCCGAACAGTGTTTGAAACTGGAGATTCCGGTGCTGGCGCTCTTCCCTGCGATCGAGCAGAAGCTGAAGACCGCCAATGGACGCGAGGCGTTCAATCCCAAGGGACTCGTGCCGCGTGCCGTCGCCGCGCTCAAGAAGCGCTTTCCCGAGCTCGGCGTCATGACCGACGTCGCCCTGGATCCGTACACCTCGCACGGCCAGGACGGCGTAATCGACGCTTCGGGTTACATCTTGAACGACGTAACACTGGACGCGCTGGTGCGCCAAGCCATGGCGCAGGCCGAAGCGGGTGTCGACATCGTCGCGCCCTCGGACATGATGGACGGCCGCATCGGCCGCATCCGCGCGGCGCTCGAGAAAGCGGGCCACATCCATACGCGGATCATGGCGTACTCGGCGAAGTACGCGTCGGGCTTCTACGGCCCGTTCCGCGAGGCCGTGCGCTCGGCCAAGAATCTCGGCAAGAGCGACAAGAAGACCTATCAGATGGACCCCGCCAACTCGGACGAAGCGCTGTGGGAAGTCGGCCTCGACCTGGCCGAAGGCGCCGACATGGTGATGGTCAAGCCGGGATTGCCCTACCTCGACATCGTGCGGCGGGTAAAGGATGAATTCAGGGCGCCGACCTACGTGTATCAGGTGTCGGGCGAATATTCGATGCTGCGGGGCGCGGTCGACCAAGGTTGGCTGCCCGAGTCGTGCGTGCTCGAGGCGCTGCTCGCCTTCAAGCGCGCCGGCGCCGACGGCATCCTCACGTACTTCGCCATGGATGCCGCCAAAGCCCTGCGGCGTGCGTAGCGCGCTCCTTTTCTTGTCGTGGTTCATCGGCGCCGCGGCGCTCGCCGCGTATCCTGAAAAGCCGATCCGCTTCGTCATTCCGTCCGCGGCCGGCGGCTCGCCCGACGTCCTGATGCGGGTCATGACCCAGCAGCTGTCCGCGCAGATGGGCGTGCCGTTCGTGGTCGAGAACAAGCCCGGCGCGTCGTTCACCCTCGGCACGATGGACGTGGTGAGGGCCGCCGCCGACGGCTACACGCTCGGTTACGGCAACATCGTGTCGCTCGCCATCAACCGCTCGCTCCTCGAAAAGGTGCCCTACGACGTGGAGAAGGACCTCACGCTGGTGTCGAACTGCGTGCGGGTCTTCAATCTGCTCGCGGTCAACAACAAGCTGCCGGTCCGGTCGGTGCAGGAGCTGATCGATTACGCCAGGAAGAATCCTGGCCGCCTGGTCATGGCCTCGGGCGGCAACGGCACCACCGGCCACCTCGGCGGCGAGCTCTTCAAGGCGATGACCGGGACGTTCATCCTTCACGTTCCCTATCGCGGCAGCCCGCAGGCAATCAACGATCTCATCGCCGGCGAAGTCCAGCTCATGTTCGACAACATTTCGTCGATCGGCGCGCACGCGCGTGCCGGCCGGGTGCGCGGCATCGCCGTCTCCGGGCCGCGCCGCTCGCCGCTGTTCCCCGACCTGCCGACGCTGAACGAGGCCGGCGTCGCCGGCTATGAGACCGTCGCCTGGGGCGGCGTCATCGCGCCGGCGAACCTGCCGCGCGAGATCGTTGCGCGGCTGCACGCCGAGATCCACAAGGCGCTCGCGTCGCCGTTCGTGCTCGAGCGCTTCAGACAACTCGACACCGAGGCCGATGGCGGCACGCCCGAGGAATTCCTCGCCCTGGTGCGGAGCGAAACCCCGAAATGGGCCGAGGTGGTGCGGCGCTCCGGGGCCAAGGTGGACTGATGCGCCACGACCTCATCGTGCGCAACGGCACCGTCGTCGACGGGACGCGCACGCCGCGCTACCGCGCCGATGTGGCAATAACCGGGGACCGGATCTCGGCCGTGGGTTCGATCGCGGATAAGGGAAGAAGCGAGATCGACGCCTCGGGGCTCATCGTCGCGCCCGGCTTCATCGACGCCCACACCCACGACGACCGCCTGATGCTTTCCTCCCCCGACATGACCCCCAAGGTGAGCCAGGGCGTCACCACGGTGGTCGCCGGCAACTGCGGCATCTCGCTCGCGCCCGCGCCGCAAGGCATGAAGGTGCCGGTCCTGCCGCCGATCGATCTGCTCGACGATGCCGGCGGATGGTTCCGCTTTCCGACTTTCGCCTCCTACGTCGAGGAGTTGACGGCGCGTCCGGCGGCGACGAACTGCGCGCTCCTCGTCGGGCACACCATGCTGCGCGCGCAGGCCATGGACGATGTTCAGCGTCCTGCGAGTGCGGGTGAAATCCGCAGGATGCAGGCAATGTGCGAGGAGGCGCTCGAGGCTGGCGCCATAGGCGTCTCGACGGGCCTGTACTACGAGCCAGCGCGGGCGGCGCCGACCGAGGAAGTGATCGAAGTGTGTCGCGCGCTCGCGGAGCACGACGGCATCTATTGCACCCACATGCGCGACGAAGGCGCCCGCGTGATCGACTCTCTGGAGGAGAGCTTCCGCATCGGCCGCGAGCTCGGCGTCCCCGTGGTGATCTCGCACCACAAGGTGGTGGGTACGCCGAACCACGGCCGCTCGGTCGAGACGCTGCCGTTCATCGAGCGGGCCATGCGCTCGCAGCGGATCGCCCTCGACTGCTATCCGTACTGCGCCTCGTCGACGATTCTTTCCTACAGCCGGACGCTGGTCGCCTCGACGACGCTGGTCACCTGGTCGAAGCCCCATCCGGAGTTCGCCGGGCGCAAGCTGGACGAGGTCGCCGCAAGCATGGGCCTCGGTATCGAAGAAACCGTTGCCAAGCTGCTGCCGGCGGGCGCGATCTATTTCTCCATGGACGAAGCCGACGTACAGCGCATCCTCGCCTTCGAGCACACCATGATCGGCTCCGACGGCCTGCCGCACGATGCCGCGCCGCATCCCCGCCTGTGGGGTAGCTTCCCGCGCGTGCTCGGACACTACTCGCGCGGGCTCAATCTTTTTCCGCTCGAGACTGCGGTCTACAAGATGACCGGGCTCACGGCGAGGAGCTTCGGCTTGGAAGGCCGCGGCGTCCTGCGCGAAGGCGCCTTTGCGGATCTCGCGATCTTCGATGCAGGCACGGTGGACGAGGCGGCGAGCTTCGCACGGCCGATCCAGCCGGCCAAGGGAATCGAGACCGTGATCGTGAACGGCGCACCGGTGTGGCAGCGGGGCAGGCCCACCGGCGCGCGGCCGGGCCGCGTGCTAGGGCGCGGTGGCTAACGAAAGGGTCTTCAGGAACCGTTCCGGGTTCTGGTAGCCGATCACCCGCAGGCCCCGGATCTCGCGTCCCTGCGCGTCGAAGAACACGATGCCGGGCGGGCCGAAGAGGGAAAAGCGCTTGAGCAGCGCGCGGTCGGCCTCGTTGTGCGCGGTCACGTCCGCCTGCAGGAGCAGCATGCCGTCGAGCTGCACGCGCACCTTCGGATCGGAGAAGGTGAAGCTCTCCATCTCCTTGCACGATACGCACCAGTCGGCATAGAAATCGAGCATCACGGGCTTGCCCGGCGCCTTCAGCTTTTCCTGAAGGTCCTGCAGCGACGCGACCCGCTGCCAGGGCACCGGCGCCTGCGCCGGCGCGCCGCCGCCGGAGAGCGCGGCCAGCGGTCGCAGCGGGTCGCGGCTTCCTGAAAGCGCGCCCACCAGCAGCGCCACGCCGATCACGAGGGCGGCAATGCCGAGCGCCTTCCAAAGCCGCCACCAGCCCGAGGCTCCGGCCGGCACCGCGTCTAGCGCGCGCAGGAAAATCGCGGAGCCGATGAAAAGCGCCGCCCAGGCCAGCATCTGGACCATCGGCGGAAGAACCGGTGAAAGCACCCAGATCGCGACGCCGAGGAGCAGCCCGCCGAAGAACCTGCGCACGCCCGTCATCCAGGCGCCCGCGCGCGGCAGGAGCGCGCCCTCGGATACGCCGACGACGAGCAGCGGAACGCCCATGCCGAGCGCCATCGCGAAGAGCGCCGCGCCGCCGAGCAGCACGTCGCGCGTCTGCGAAATGTAGAGCAGCGCCCCGGCGAGCGGCGCCGCGACGCAGGGACTGACGATCACCGCCGAAAACACGCCCATCGCGGCCACCGAAGCGATTTGGCCGCCCCGGAGGCGGCTGTGCGCCGAATGCAGCCGATGATGCAGGAAGCCGGGAAGCTGCAGCTCGTAGAAGCCGAACATCGACAGCGCCAGCAGCACGAAGACCAGGGCAAAGGCACTGAGGACCCAGGCGTTCTGCAAAGCCGCCGCCAGCAGCACCCCCGAGAAGGCCGCCGCGACCCCCGCCGCGGCGTAGGCGAGCGCCATGCCGAGGACGTAGGAGACCGAAAGCAAGAGCGCGCGCCGCTTGCCGATCTCGCGTCCGCCGCCGGCGATGATGCCGGACAGGATCGGGATCATCGGCAGCACGCAGGGCGTAAACGCGAGCAGCAGGCCGAACAGGAAGAAGCCGCCGAGCACGAGCGCAAAGTTGCCCTCGAACAGGCGCTGGATGTCGAGATCGCTCGCAAAGATCGAAAACCTCGGCACGGGATCGACCCAGGGCGGCGCCTGGCTCACGCTCGGGCGCTCCTCCATCCCCGCGGCAGCGAGCTGAAGCGATGCGCCCGACTCCATCGGCACGTAGCACACGCCGACGTCGGCGCAGCCCTGCGAGATTACCTTGAGGTCGAAGCGGCCCTGGCCCTCGACCGGGAGACGGATGCGCACGCTCTTGCGGTACACCTGCGTCTCGCCGAAGAAGTCGTCCTTGTGCGCAAGGCCGCGCGGAAAATCGGGCGCCCCCAGCCGCACCGCCGGGTTACCCTCGGCGGAAAACTTGAAGCGCTCGCGGTACAAGTAATAGCCATCGGCGATGGCGAAGGTCACTTCGACGCTCGAGGCGTCGACGGCGCGCGCCGAGAAGCGGAACGCTTTCTCGGGTTCGAGAAGATTGTCCGCGCCGCCGCCCAGCTTGAGTTGGGCCGGCGCGGGGGCGGCGAGCGCCAGGGCGAGCAGCAGGAAAAGGATGCGCTTCAAGTTTTCGTCTCGGCGGCGACCCAGTCGAGGTACGCGGGCAGGCCGCGCTCGATTGGGACCGCGATGATCTCGGGGAGTTCATAGGGGTGACCCGCGCGCAGCGCCTGTTCGAGCGCCGAATAGCGCTCGCGCGTGGTCTTGATGAGCATGGGATGCTCTTCGTCGTGCTGCACCGCCCCCTTCCAGCGGTAAACCGAGCGACACGGCGCGAGGATGTTGACGCAAGCGGCAACCCGCTCCTCGAGCAGCCGGTCGGCGAGCTTCTCGGCCGTGGCCCGGTCAGGCAGGTTGGTCAAGACGAGCAGGGTGCTCATTCCTCAACCCTTCGTGGACCGTGGGATAGCGCAGGCGGATGCCAAGCACGCGCTTCAGCCGCGTATTGTCGAGGCGCCGCGACTCCTGCATGAAAGAAAGCAAGGTCGCGGGAATCCTCACGGGCGCGAGCTCTTTTGAGATGCGGGGTGGCCGAGGCAGGCCGTGGGCATCGGCAACCAGGTCGAACCACTCGCCCATCTTCATCTCGGTATCGTCGGATGCGTTGTAGACGCCGGCAGGCGCGTCCTCGTCGAGGGCCCGGCAGACGATCGCGGCGAGGTCGTCGGCGTGGATGTGGTTCGTGTAGACGTCATCTTCGGCTCTCAGCACCGGCGTTCCGCCCCGCAGCCGCTCGAGCGGCAGCCGCTCGGCCGCGTAGATGCCGGGCACGCGCAGCACGATCAGCTCGACCCCTCGCTCCCCGGCCCATCGCCCCAGCTGCGACTCCGCATGCAGGCGCCGGCGCGCCCTTTCGCTTTGCGGCGCCGGAGGACGCGCTTCGTCCACCCGCACGCCGGCGCAGTCGCCGTAGACGCCGCTCGTGCTGACGTAAACGATGCGAGACGGTAGAATGCGGCCCTTTTCAAGAGCAGCCAGAAGGTGCGCAGTCCGCGTATCCGCCGCGCCGTGACCCGGCGGCGGGGCGCAGTGGAGCAGCGCCTGCGCCGGCGGGAGCAAAAGGCTGTCCGGCCGATCGAGGTCGAATCCATTGGCACGTGCCAGCGGCGCGAGTTGAAAGCGCCGCTCGAGCTGCGGAGCCGCGCGCCGTGCGATGTCGCCGAAACCCGCGATCAGCAACCGGTTCATGCTTGCATTTTATGCGTAAGGTCAAGGTCCAACCCAGCGGCCACGAATTCGACGTCGAGGAGGGCGAATCCGTCCTCACGGCCGCCCTGCGCCAGCACCTGGTGCTGCCTTACGGCTGCCGCAACGGCGCCTGCGGCAGCTGCAAGGGGAGGATCGTCGAAGGCCGGGTCGACTACGGCGTCTACCAGAGGAAGGCGCTGACCGAGGAGGAGAAGGCGCAGGGCAAGGCGCTTTTCTGCCAGGCAAAGCCGCTGACCGAGCTCGTCATCGAGGCGCGCACGATCGGCGCGGCGCGCGACATTCCGATCCGCACGCTGCCGTGCCGCGTCCAGAAGATGGAGCGGCTCGCCGACGACGTGATGGTGCTCTACCTCAGGCTGCCGGCAAACGAACGCCTTCAGTTCCTCGCCGGGCAATACATCGAGTTCCTGCTCAAGGACGGCTCGCGGCGCAGCTTCTCGATGGGCAATGCGCCGCACGACGACGAGCTGATCCAGCTCCACGTGCGCCACGTCGCAGGCGGGCAGTTCACGGACCACGTATTCGGCAAGATGAAGGAGCGCGACATCCTGCGCCTGGAGGGTCCGCTCGGCACGTTCTTCCTGCGCGAGGATTCCGCCAAGCCGATCGTGTTCGTCGCCTCGGGCACCGGCTTCGCGCCGATCAAGTCGATCATCGAGCACGCGCTGCACAAGGGCGCGACGCGGCCGATGGTGCTGTATTGGGGCGGGCGCCGACCGAAGGATCTGTACATGGATGCGCTCGCCCGGCAATGGCCCATCCAATACGTGCCCGTCATTTCGGACGCGATGCCGGAAGACAACTGGGCCGGGCGCACGGGCTTCGTCCATCGGGCTGTCATGGCAGACTTTCCCGACCTCTCGGCGCACCAGGTCTACGCCTGCGGCGTACCGGTGATGGTCGACGCCGCGAAGCGCGACTTCACGCAGCAGTGCAGGCTGCCGGAGGAGGAGTTCTTCGCTGACAGCTTCACCACCCAGGCCGATCTCGCAGCGCCGTAGATTCGCCCCTATCTGGAGGACGCTTCGCCCAGGTACGCCTCGCGAATACGCGCGTCGTGCAGCAGCGCCTTGGCGTCGCCCGAGAGCGTGATGCTGCCCGATTCCATCACGTACGCGCGGCGTGCGGCCTCGAGCGCGAGCAGCGCGTTCTGCTCGACCAGCAGAATCGTCACGCCCTGCGACGAGATATCGCGCACGATCTCGAAAATCTTCGCCACCATCAGGGGGGCGAGGCCCATCGAGGGCTCGTCGAGCAGCAGCAGCCTGGGTTCGCTCATCAACGCGCGGGCGATCGCGAGCATCTGCTGCTCGCCGCCGGAAAGCGTTCCCGCGATCTGGCGGCGCCGCTCCTTGAGCCGCGGGAAGACGGCGTACTGCGCTTCCGGGTCGACGCGGCCGCGCGCGTAGGCGCCCATGGCCAGGTTCTCCTGCACCGTGAGCTGGCCGAAGATGCCGCGGCCTTCGGGCACCATGACCAGGCCGCGGCGCGGCAGCTCGTGGACCCGGGATTTCCTGAGATCCATTCCCGAATAGTCGAGCTTGCGCGCGCTGGAAGGGATGAGCCTGCAGATCGCCTTGAGCGCCGAGGTCTTGCCGGCGCCGTTCGCGCCGATCAGCGCAACCAGCTCGCCCTGCGCCACGCCGAGATCGATGCCCTTGACGGCGCGGATGCCGCCGTAGCGCACCTCGAGGTTCTTGACGTCAAGCAGCATGGGGCGTTCCGAGATACGCCTCGATGACTTTCGGATCGCGCTGCACGTCGGCCGGCTTGCCCTCCGCGATCTTCTCGCCGTAGTCGAGCACCATCACCCGGTCGCAGATGTTCATCACCAAGCGCACGTCGTGCTCGATCAGCAGCACTGTTACGCCGCCCGCGCGAACGGTCGCGATCAGGTTGCCCAAGGCGACGCGTTCGGTGGCGTTCATGCCTGCCGCGGGCTCGTCCAGGGCAAGCAGCTTCGGCTCGGTCGCGAGGGCCCGCGCGATTTCCAGCCGCCGCTGGTCGCCGTAGGGCAGGCTGCCGGCGGCGTCGTTGGCCCGTGCCCGGATCCCCACGTAGCTGAGAAGCTCGAGCGCGCGCGCCTCGATCGCCTTCTCCTCGGCCAGCGCCGAGCGGGTCTTGAACACGGCGCCGATGACGCCGGCGCGGGTGCGCACGTGGCGACCGATCATGACGTTCTCCAGAGCCGACAGGTTCGCGAACAGGCGGATATTCTGGAAGGTTCGCGCGATGCCGGCGGCGGCGATGCGGTCGGGCGTGAGGCCGGTGATGTCGCGTGCGCCGAAAGTGAAGCCGCCGTCGTCAGGCGCGTAGATCCCAGTGAGGACGTTGAACAGCGTGGTCTTGCCGGCACCGTTGGGGCCGATCAGGCCGAAGATCTCCCCGCTTTGAATGTGGAAGGACACGTCGCGCAGAGCCTGGACGCCGCCGAAGCGCTTGCCGATATGCTGCCCCTCGAGCAGCCGTGTCACAGCGGATGGCCCGCGGGTGCCTCGCTGCGCTCCGCGAGCTCCCGTCGTCTCACCGCCGAAGGCATCAGGCCGGCCGGGCGGAACAGCATGATCAGTACCAGCGCGAGCCCGAACAGGAGCATCCGGATGACCTCGGGCTCGACCACCATGCGGCCGAACAGCGCGTGCTGCGCGGGCTCCACGGTCCAGCGCAGGATCTCCGGAACGAACGACAGCAGCAACGCACCCAGGATCACGCCCCAGACGTTGCCCATGCCGCCGAGCACGACCATCGACACCACCATGATCGACTCGACCAGCACGAAGCTTTCCGGGGAGATGAAAGCCTGGATCGCGGAGAACATGCCGCCGGCGACGCCGCCGAAGCTGGCTCCCATGGCGAACGCGAGCAGCTTCATGTTGCGTGTGTTGATCCCCATCGACCGGGCCGCGATCTCGTCTTCGCGGATCGCTTCCCATGCGCGGCCGACGCGCGAATTCTGCAGGCGGACATTGACAACGATGACTCCGAGCACCACGGCAAGCAGGAGGTAGTAGTACTTGATCGGACCGCTGAACTCGATCCCGAGGAAGGTCTCGTAGCTGCCGAAACTGAAGCCGTCGAGGCGAAACGGGTCGATGCGCGCGATGCCCTGCGGCCCGTTGGTGATGTTGACCGGGCGCGAGAGGTTGTTGAGGAAGATGCGGATGATTTCGCCAAAGCCCAGCGTGACGATGGCGAGATAGTCGCCGCGCAGCTTGAGCGTCGGCGTCCCGAGCAGGAGGCCGAAGAACGCGGCGACCGCGGCGCCGATCGGCAAGATGACCCAGAACGGCAGGTGCAGGTTGAAATGCGGGCTGGCGAGCAGGGCGTAGGTATAGGCGCCCACGGCGTAAAAGGCGATGTAGCCGAGATCCAGCAGGCCCGCGAACCCCACGACGATGTTCAGGCCCAAGGCGAGCAGGATGTACAGGATGGCGTAGTTTGTGATGCGCACCCAGCTGGTGCCGACCTGCGCCAGCGCAAAGGGCAGCAGTGCGAGCACGATGCCGATCAGCGCGCAGCCAACCCACACTAGCCACGGGCGCTTTCGGGTATCGAAGAGTCGCTGCATTAGGCGCGATGCCCCTGAGCGCTCATGCCCGATCCCCCACTCTCTCGCCCAGCAGGCCTTGTGGCCGGAACACCAGCACCAGGATCAGCACCACGAACGCGAATACGTCCTGGTAGTTCGAGCCGAACAGGATGAAATGCCCGCCACCCTCGCAGGCGTCGATCGCGCGCGCCAGGAGCCCGTACTGGCAAAGGTCGGTGAAGTCGCCGATGTAGCCCGCGCCCAGCGCCTCGACCAGCCCGAGCACGATGCCGCCCAGCATCGCCCCCGGAATGTTGCCGATGCCGCCCAGCACCGCGGCCGAAAATGCCTTCAAGCCTAGGATGGAGCCCATGGTGTACTGCGCCAGGCCGTAGTAGGTGCCGAAGAGCACGCCGGCCACCGCGCCGAGCGCCGCACCGATGACGAAGGTGGCCGCGATGACGCGGTTGACGTCGATGCCCATCAGCCCGGCAACCTGGGGGTTCTGCGCAGTTGCGCGCATGGCCGTGCCCAGGCGCGTGCGGTACACCAGCAGGGCGAGGGCGGCCATCAATGCGACGCAGATGGCGAGGATGGCGATCTGCACCGAGGTGATCGCCGCGCCGCCGATGAAATAAGTGCGCGAGGCAATGATCTGGGGAAACGCGAGCACGTTGCGGCTCCAAATCATCAGCGCGAGATGCTGCAGGATGATCGACACGCCGATCGCCGTGATGAGCGGCGCCAGGCGGGGCGCCCCGCGCAGCGGCCGGTAGGCGAGCCGCTCCATCGAGTAGCCGACCAGGATGCACACCGGCACCGCGCATCCGGTGCCGATCAGGACCACTGCGAGCGCCGGCAGCCCCGAGGGCGCGAGCGTATTGATCACCGTGAAAGCCACCATGGCGCCGATCATCACGACTTCGCCGTGCGCGAAGTTGATCAGCTGGATGATGCCGTAGACCATCGTGTAGCCCAGGGCGACGATGGCGTACACACTGCCCGCCGTGACGCCGTTGATGACCTGCTGCAGAAACGTGTCCACGGGCGGTTAGCCTAAACCAAAAACAAAAACGGCACCCCGCGGGTGCCGTCTGGTATCGCTACGAAAGCCTACTTCTTTTCGGCCGGAGCGGCGGCCGGGGCTGCGCCGCCGGCCGATCGCAGGAACTCGTCGTAGCTCACGGCCTTGCCGCCCTTCACCACCGCGATCGGCTCGAGCTTGCTCTTCATGGTGAAGATGGTGATCTCGGCGTCCTTGCGGTCACCCTTGTCGTCGAAGGCGATCGGCCCGGTGGCGCCGTTGTAGGTCAGCTTCTGCAGCTCGGCCAGGTACTTCTTCGGATCGCTCGAGTCCGCCTGCTTCATCGCCGCGATCAGCATGTTGGCCGCGTCGTAGGTGAACGGCGAATAGATGATCGGGTCCACGTTGAATTTCTTCTTGTAGGCGTCGAGGAACTTCTTGGAGGCGGCCTGCGGCGGGATGCCCGCCTGCGAGCAGAGCAGCCCTTCGGCCGCCGGCCCGCCGAGCTTGTTCATCTCCTCGGTGCAGGCGCCGTCGCCGAAAGCAAATACCGCCTTGATGCCGAGCTCGCGGCCCTGCTTGATCAGCGGCCCGCCGGTGGCATCCATGCCGCCGTAGAACACCGCGTCGGGCTTCTGCCCGCGGATCTTGGTGAGCACCGCCTTCCAGTCGGTAGTCTTGTCGGTGCCCTTCTCCCGCGGCAGCACCTTGATGTTCTGCGCCTTGAGCGTTTTCTCCACCTCGTTGGCGATGCCTTCGCCATAGGCGGTGGCGTCGTCGATTACGGCGACCAGCTTGGGCTTGCGCTCGGTGGCGAGATAGCTCGCGATCGCCGGTCCCTGCTGGTCGTCGCGCCCGACCACGCGGAACTGGTTCTTGAAACCCTGCTCGGTGAGTTTCGGGTTGGTGGCCGAGCCCGAGATCACCGGGATGCCGGCCTGGTTGTAGATCGGGGAGGCGGGAATCGAGGTGCCGGAGTTGAGGTGCCCCACCACCCCGACCACCTTGGCGTCGACCAGCTTCTGCGCGACCGTGGTTCCGACCTTGGGATCGGCCTGGTCGTCCTCGGCCACCAGCGTGAACTTCACCGGCTGGCCACCGAGCTGCACTTTCGCCTCGTTCGCTTCGTCGATGGCGAGGCGCGCGCCGTTTTCATTGTCCTTGCCCAAGTGCGCGATCTGGCCGGTGAGCGGGCCGACGTGCCCGATCTTGACTTCCTGGGCGGGCGCAGCCGGCGCCTTGGGCGCTTCGGCCGCCGACTTTGCGTCGGCCTTGGCGGCTGGCTTCTGTTGTTCGCCGCAGCCGGCGAACGTGAAAATCGCGGCAACGAGCGTGATGCCGACTTTTTTGTTCACTTGATCCTCCTGGGGTTGCGCTGGACGGGCTAAATAATACCGCCCCCGGATGGACCGGCCCGACCTACTTTGGGCTCACTTCTGAGAGAGGATCCACTTCACCAGCGCGCGCACGTCGGCGTCGGGAACATTCGCGTTGGGCGGCATCGGCACCTGCCCCCAAGTGCCCTGGCTGCCCTTCTTGACCTTCTCGACGAGCTTCGCCTCCGCGCCCGCGTCGCCGCGGTATTTCGCCGCGACGTCCTTGTAGGCAGGACCGACCAGCTTCTTGTCGACCGCGTGGCAGGCGAGGCAGGCGTGCTTCTTGGCGAGCTCTTCCTGCGCGTGGGCCGGCAGCGACGCCGGAATGGCGGCGGCCGCGGCCAGGACGAGTGCGAGACGCTTCATGCTTGCTCCTTGAGGGTTTTTTTCAAGTGTACAAGATCGCTCATCGGCGCGAGACAAGTAACGCCTTGGCATAGCCATGCGTTGACAGGCTCCGGCCGGGCCGGCTTGTCGAGCAGCGCGCCGAGGCCAGGCATCCCATCGGGCACCGCAAGCACGGTCAGGCCCGGCAGGACCTGCCGCGCGAGCTCCGCCTGCCATGCGGGCAGGGCCTCGCCGCGCCCGCGCAGGATCAACATGCGCGGCGGCTGTAGCTTTTCGTCCAATGCGATCGCCATCGCGGCGAAGCCCGCGGGGTAGTCGCGCATCTGCGGGTAGAACAGCTCCAGGGTCCGCTCGGACGCGCGTGCGTAGCGCTCTTCGCCAGTGATCGCGGCGAGGCGGCCTAGCCCCCAGGCCGCCACGGCGTTGCCCGACGGCGTCGCATTGTCGTGCGGGGGCTTGGGACGCTGCACGAGCTGCTCGTGATCGCCCGCGGTGAAGTAGAAGCCGCCGGCGTCCGCATCCTCGAACTGCTCCAGCAGGACGTCCGCGAGCTGGCAGGCAAAGGCGAGGCCCTCCGTCTCGAAGCGTTCCTGCAGCAGCTCGAGCGCCGCGGCAAGCAGGAAGGCATAGTCGTCGAGGTAGGCCTTGAGGTGCGCGCGTCCGTCCTTGCAGGTGGCAAGCAGCCGGCCCTCGCGCCACATCGCCGCGCGGATAAAGCCGAGGGCGCGGCGCGCGGAGGCGATCCATTCCGGCCGCCCCAGAACCCGCCCGGCATGCGCCATGCCGCGGATCGCGAGCGCGTTCCATGACACGAGGATTTTCTCGTCGCGCCCCGGCCGCACCCGCCTTTCTCTCGCGGCGAGAAGCTTTCTCCTCCCCGATTGGAGGAGCGACTCGTCGCTCGACGGCGCCGCGACGCGCAGATGCCAATACCGGTTCTCGAAGTTCGGCGGCTGATCGAGGCCGTAGTGCGCGGCCGCGACGGCGTATTCGGCGGGCGTAAGCAGGGAAGCGACTTCCTCGCGCGTCCAAACGTAGAACTTCCCCTCTTCGTGCTCGCTGTCGGCGTCGAGCGAGGAGTAGTAGCCGCCCTGCGGCGATTGCATCTCGCGCATGATCCAGCCCGCGGTCTCGGCGGCACAGCGGGCGAAGAGCTCCTCGCGCGTGTGCACCCAGGCGTCGGCGAGCAGTCCGAGCAGCGGGCCGTTGTCGTACAGCATTTTCTCGAAGTGCGGGATGGTCCAGCGCACATCGGTGCTGTAGCGGCAGAAGCCGCCGCCGAGCTGGTCGTAGATGCCGCCTTCGCACATGCGCGCGAGCGTGACGCGCGCGATTTCGGTTTCGCCCTTCAGCAAGCACAGCTCGAGGTCGGTTGGATGAGGAAATTTCGGCGCGGTCCCGAAGCCGCCGTGCTGCGCGTCGAAGCTCGCGCGCAGGTTGTTTAGCATCGCGCCGATCACCTCGGCCGAGAACTCGTCGCGGCGCCCCGGGCGGCGCGCCACGCTGCGCGCCAGGGCGTCCAGGACCTCGACGTTCTGCGCCTCGATCTCGGCGCGCTTCTCGCGCCAGATCGCGGCGATACGCTCGCAGAGCTCCGGGAACGCCGGCATGCCATGGCGCGCGGTGCGCGGGAAGTAGGTTCCGCCGAAGAACGGCACGCCCCGCGGCGACAGGAACATCGTGAGCGGCCAGCCGCCCGCACGCTGCGCGAGCATCTGGTGCGCCGTCTGATAGATCTGGTCGATGTCGGGCCGCTCCTCGCGGTCGACCTTCACGTTGACGAAAAGGCGGTTCATGACTGCCGCCACCTCGGAGTCCTCGAAGCTCTCGCGCGCCATCACGTGGCACCAATGGCAGGCGGAATAGCCCACCGAGAGCAGGATCGGCCTGTCTTCCTGGCGGGCACGCTCGAGCGCCTCCTCGCCCCACGGATACCACTCGACCGGGTTGGCGGCGTGCTGCTGAAGATAGGGCGAGGTTTCGCCCGCGAGGCGGTTCGGCATGGCCGGAAACCCCGCCGCGGCGGCGGTTTCCGGCGGCGGGTCTTCCCTATTACTACTACTTTTTGACCGACTTGGTGAAGGGGAAGATGTGGGTGAAGCCAAGGATGTCGGTGATGAGCAGGATGACGAACACGACCAGGATGAAGCCGAGCACGTCGGTGCCGCCGGCCGGCAAGCCGTCGATTTGTCCGGCGAGCTGCGCTACCTCGTCGTCGCTCATCGCCGCCACGCGGGCTTTCACGTCCGCCGGGCTCACGCCGTTCGCCTGGAGCTGGGCCTGGACATCGCTGCGCTCCAGCACGGTCAGGACGCGGGCACGCGCGGGATTCGCCGCATCGGTGGGCAGCATGCCGGCATGGGCCGGCAACCCCAGACCGGCGAGGCAAACGATGAGGAGGCTCGACAGCAGGCGCTTGAAGAGGCGGGGCATGGGTTCTCCCATGTTGTTGGTGGTGCGCCGAGCTTAACATCTGCTCCATGACGCACCAATCGACCAGCGCCGAGGTGTTGCTATTTTGGTTCGGCCCGGCGTCGGAGCGAGGAAAAGCGCACAAGCACTGGTTCGTGAAGAGCGAGGCCTTCGACCTGGAGGTGCGCCAGCGATTTCTGGCCGTGTACGAGGAGGCTGCCGCCGGGAAGCTTACGCATCTGAAAGAAAGCGCGGCCGATTGCCTGGCGCTGATCGTGCTGCTCGACCAGTTTCCTCGCAACATGTTCCGCGGCACGCCGCGGGCCTTTGCGACTGACCCGCTTGCGCTCGAGACTGCGCGCCACGCGGTAGACCGCGGCTTCGACCGCAGTCTGCTCCCCGTTGAGCGCCTTTTCGTCTACCTGCCCTTCGAGCATTCGGAGGCGCTTGCCGACCAGGATCGCTCCTGCGATCTCACCCGGGCGCTCGACGCCTATCCCGAGACCAACGACGTCTACCGCTACGCGCTCGCGCACCGCGACATCATCCGGCGCTTCGGGCGCTTTCCGCATCGCAACGCGATCCTCGGGCGTGCGAGCACGCCCGAGGAGCTCGAGTTCCTGAAAGGTCCGGGCTCGAGCTTCTAGCCGGCGTCGGTCACGGCGCCGCGCGAGGCGGTCGAGACGAGCTTCATGTACTTCGCGAGCAGGCCGGCGGTGTAGCGCGGCTTCGGCGCCTGCCACTTCTTGCGCCGCGCGGCGAGCTCCTTCGCCGGGACGTTCAACTGCAGCAGGCGCTTCTTGGCGTCGATGGTGATCGAGTCGCCTTCCTTGACCAGCGCAATGGTGCCGCCGACGTAGGCTTCCGGGGCGACGTGCCCGACCACCATCCCCCAGGTGCCGCCGGAAAAACGCCCGTCGGTGAGGAGTCCGACCGACTCGCCCAGGCCCTGGCCGATGAGCGCCGAGGTCGGCGCGAGCATCTCCTGCATCCCCGGGCCGCCGCGCGGCCCTTCGTAGCGGATCACGATGACGTCGCCGGCCTTGATGCGCTTCGCCATGATCGCCTGCATGCAGGCGTTCTCCGAGTCGAACACGCGCGCCGGTCCGGTGATCGAGGGGTTTTTCAGGCCGGTGATCTTGGCGACGCAACCCTCGGTGGCGAGGTTGCCCTTGAGGATCGCCAGGTGGCCCTGCCGATAGAGCGGCTTCGACCAGGGGCGGATCACCTCCTGGTCCGCGCGCGGCTCGGCGGGCTCGTCCTTCAGGATCTCGGCCATGGTCTTGCCGTGGATGGTCATGCACTCGCCGTGCAGCACCCCGTTCTCGAGCAGCAGCTTCAGCACCTGGGGCACGCCGCCCGCACGGTGGAAGTCGACTGCGACGAAGCGCCCGGAGGGCTTGAGGTCGCACAGCACCGGAACCTTCTTGCGCATGCGCTCGAAGTCGTCGATGGTCCATTTCACGCCGGCCGCGGACGCGATCGCGAGGTAGTGCAACACCGCGTTGGTCGATCCTCCGGTGGCCATCACCAGCGCGACCGCGTTCTCGATCGACTTGCGCGTAATGATGTCGCGCGGGCACAGATTGTTTTTTATTGCTTGAACCAAAACCCGGGCGGATTCCGCCGCGGAGTCGGCCTTCTCGCCGTCGGGCGCGGCCATCTGCGAGGAGCCGAGCAGGCTCATGCCCAGCGCTTCGAACGACGAACTCATCGTGTTCGCGGTGTACATGCCGCCGCAGGCGCCGACGCTCGGGCAGGCGTTCTTTTCGATGCCGACGAAATCCTCCTGCGAGAGCTTGCCCGCGGTGAAGGAGCCCACCGCCTCGAACGCCGACACGATGGTGAGATCCTGGCCCTTCCACTTCCCCGGCTTGATGGTGCCCCCGTACACGTAGATCCCGGGCACGTTCATGCGCGCCATCGCCATCATGCCGCCCGGCATGTTCTTGTCGCAGCCGCCGATCACCAGCACGCCGTCCATCGCCTGGCCGTTGACCGACGTCTCGATCGCGTCGGCGATCACCTCACGCGACACGAGCGAATACTTCATGGCTTCGGTGCCCATGCCGATGCCGTCGGTCACGGTGGGCACGCCGAAAAGCTGCGGCTTCGCGCCGGCCGCCTCGAGCGCCGCAACGGCGCGATCCGCGAGCGGCTGGATGCCGGCGTTGCAGGGGTTCATGGTCGAGTGGCCGTTCGCCACGCCGACGATCGGCTTCTCGAAGTCGCCGTCGCCAAAACCCACCGCGCGCAGCATGGCGCGATTCGGCGAGCGAGCGACGCCCTGGGTGATGAGCTGCGAACGGCGGTTAAGAGCCGCGCGGTTAGGCCGCGAGTTGCGAGTTGCCATCGTCTCCTCCTGTCGGTGTCGCACAATCATAGCTTCACTCAAGTGGCTTTCGCGCGACCGCGGACACCCACGCCTGCGCGAACATGCCCGGTTCAGCGCCGCTCCAATCGCGCAAGGCCGACGCCGACGCCACGTCCTGCGCCTCCTCCAGCCGCCGTGCCAAGTACTCTGCTATGAGCTGTCGCGACTGGTAGCATTCGTAGCGCGCCGAAAGCTCGATCGCCTCGAAGCCTGCGGCGGCCAGATGCAGCCCTTGATTGCGTCCCGCCCGCACATCCCCGCCATTGCCGGATTGCAAAGCCATGTAGGCATCGAGCGCACGCGACACGCGCGGTGACGGCGGCGACAGCAGGAAGCCGCCCCAGTCCGGGCTGCACACGCCGATTACGCCCCCGGGAGCCAGGACGCGATAGAACTCGCGCAAAGCTTTTTGCGGATCGGCAAGATGCTCGAGCAGCGCGTGGCTGAATACGCGCTCGAACCGGCCGCTCTCGAAGGGCAGCGAATAGACGTTCGCGGTTTCGAATCGGACGTTGCGACGTCCTTCGCGCGCCGCCGCCTGTCTCGCGCGCGCGATCTGGTCGGGCGCGAAATCGATCCCCACGACTTCGCCCGGGTCAAGGCGCGCTGCGATTCCCAAGGTGATCGAGGCGGGGCCGCATCCGCAATCGAGCAGCGACACGCCCGGCCGCAGGTGCGCCACGAAAAACGCCCCGTGGCTCGCAAGCGTTCGCCTTGCCATGAAGTCCGAGACCGTGTCGCTATGGCCGGGAGTGTAGGTTTCCACGACGCGGGCGATTGTGCGCCGGGCGCATGAGCGCCGGCCAATGCTATTTGCGCGCTGCTGTAATACCCTATGGGTATGGATCTACCGGAAATCCGCGAAATGCGGTATTTCATGGCCGTCGCCGAGCAGCTGCATTTCGGCCGCGCGGCGGAGTCGCTGCACATCTCGCAGCCGCCGCTGTCGCGCGCCATCCGCGCGCTCGAGCAGCGCCTCGGCGTGGCCCTGTTCGCGCGCAACCGCCGGCGCGTCGAGCTTACTGCCGAGGGCGCTCGCTTTCTCGAGGAGGCGCGCCGGATCACGGCCCAGCTCGAACGCTCGGTGCTCGAGCTGCGCGGCATCGCCTCGGGCGAGCAGGGCAGGCTGCGCATCGGCTTCGTCTCGCTCGCCGACTACGGCGTGCTTCCAGGGCTGCTCAAGGGATTCAAGGCCGCGCGGCCCGGAGTACGGCTCTCGCTGCGTGAGATGCTTTCTCCCGATCAGGCCGCGGCGCTCGGCGCCGGCGAGCTCGACTTCGGGCTGCTCCTGCCCCCGGTGGACGGCGCGGCGGATCTCGAGCGCCTGGTGGTGCAGCGCGAGCGTTTCGTCGCCGCGCTCCCGTCCCGGCACCGCCTGGCCCGGGACGCGGGCCGTCTCGCGGTCAGCGAGCTCGCCGGCGAGCCCTTCGTGATGGTGCCGCGCGAAATCGCTCCGGGCCTGTACGATATCGTGCGCGGGCTGGCCGCACGGGCCGGTATCCCCCTCAACGTGGCGCAGGAGGCTATCCAGATGCAGACCGTGGTGAGCCTGGTATCGAGCGGCCTGGGGGTCGCCATCGTCCCGGCCTCGGTTTCCAACCTGGGGCGCCGCGGCGTGGCCTACCGCGAGCTCGCCGATCGCCATCCGCGCCTCGATCTGTGGCTCGCATGGCCCCGCGGCGCGCTCTCCGCCGCGGCGCGCGACTTCGTCACGCACGCCCGCCGCTACGTATAAGCATCATGCTCGTTCACCCGGACTTCAACCCGATCGCGTTCTCGATCGGCCCGCTCGCCGTGCGCTGGTACGGCCTCATGTACCTCGTCGGATTCGCCGCCGCCTGGTGGCTCGGCTCGAAGCGCATCCGGGACGATCGAGCGCCGATCACGCGCAAGCAGTTCGACGACCTGATCTTCTTTGCCGTGCTGGGCGTGATCCTCGGCGGCAGGCTGGGCTACGTGCTGTTCTACAAGCCCGGATACTACGCGGCCCATCCCCTCGAGATCTTCGCCATCTGGGAGGGCGGGATGTCCTTTCACGGCGGCATGCTCGGCGTGATGCTCGCCGCCTGGATCTATGCCCGCAGGCAGGAAATCGGTTTCCTGCGTCTCATGGATTTCGTGGCGCCGCTGTGCCCGCTCGGCATCGCGGCCGGGCGCATGGGGAATTTCATCAATGGCGAGCTCTATGGCCGCGCGACCGACCTGCCCTGGGGCATGGTGTTCCGCCAGGGCGGAAGCGCGCCCCGGCATCCGTCGCAGCTCTACCAGTTCGCCCTCGAAGGCCTGACGCTGTTCGTAATTCTGTGGTGGTTCTCGTCGAAGCCGCGACCGCGGGGACAGGTTTCGGCGCTCTTCCTGATCGGCTACGGCGGGCTGCGCTTCATCGCCGAGTTCGGCCGCGAGCCCGACGCCTTCCTCGGGCTGCTCGCCTTGGGTCTTTCCATGGGACAGTGGCTGTGCCTGCCGATGATCGCCGCCGGCTTGGCGCTCTTTGCCTGGGCCAGCCGGCAGCCCTAGCCGCGCTCGAGCGCCGAATCCAGCACGCGCGCGACGTGCAGCGCTTCGCGGCCGGTGCCGTCGGCGATCTGGTGCCGGCAGCTCGTGCCGTCGGCGACAACCATCGCGGCATTGGCCTTTCGAATGGTGGGTAGAAGCTGCATTTCGGCCATCTTCATCGAGACGCCGTAGTGCTCGGCCTCGTAGCCGAAGCTCCCGGCCATGCCGCAGCAGCTCGTCTGCACCGTCGAGACCTCGAGTCCCGGCACCATTCTGAGCACCTTTTCCACTGCCGGCATCGCGTCGAACGCCTTTTGGTGGCAGTGACCATGCAGCAGCACGTCCGCCTTCATCTCCTTCAACCGGAGCTTGCCTGGCTCGCGGGCGAGATATTCCTCTAGCAGGTAGCTGTTCTGGGCCAGCGCCCCGCCCTCCACGCCCTTGAGCAGCACCGGATACTCGTCACGGAAGGAAAACAGGCACGACGGCTCGAGGCCGATGACCGGTGTGCCGCGCTCGAGATAGGGGCGCAGAGCCTCGAGCGTGCGACGCGCCTCGGCCCGCGCCTCGTCGACCATGCCCGCGGTGAGGAACGTGCGACCGCAGCAGAGCGGGCGTCCGCCGGCGAGCGGCCGCGCGGTGTGCACCGAGCAGCCGGCCGCCTCGAGCACCCGGAGCGCGGCGCGCACGTTTTCGGGCTCGAACCAGCGGTTGAAGGTGTCGGCAAAGAGTACGACCTCGCGACCAGCGGCTGGGGTGGGTTGGCGAGGAGAGGCGCGATCTTGGAAATAGTCGCTGCGCCATCGTGGCAACTCGCGCTGCGAACTGAAGCCCAGCAGCGACCTGCTCATGGACGCGACCGCGTTGGCCATCGGGGCGAGCCGGCCTGCCCAAGGCGCGTAGCGCGGCAGGTAAGCGATGGCCCGGTCGCGCAAGGTGTGACCGTGCTCGGCCTTGTAGTAGGCGAGGTACTCGATCTTCATGCGCGCCATGTCGACGCCGGTCGGGCACTCGCGCTTGCAGCCCTTGCACGACACGCACAGGTCGAGCGCCGCTTTGACCGCTTCGTCGCCCTCGGCTCCGAGCTGGCTCGAGAGCGCAAGCCGGAGCGTGTTGGCGCGGCCGCGCGTGAGATGCGCCTCGTCGAGCGTGGCGCGGTACGAAGGACACATCGTCCCGGCGTCGAACTTTCGGCAGTGGCCGTTGTTGTTGCACATCTCCACGGCCTTGTCGTAACCGCCCCATTCGCTCCAGTCCAGATGGGTACTTGAAGATTGAGTCTTGTATCCGGGCTTGAAGCGGAATAGCGACCTGTCATCCATGCGCGGCGGATCGACGATCTTTCCGGGATTCATCAGGCCGCGCGGATCGAGCCATCCCTTGATCTCGGCGAGGCACGCGGTGAGTCGCGGTCCGAAGAAGGGCGCGATCCACTCCGAGCGCACCAGGCCGTCGCCGTGCTCGCCGGAATAGGCGCCCTTGTACTGCTTCACCATGGCGCAGGCTTCCTCGGCGATGGCACGCATCTTTTCCGCGCCGTCGCGCCGCATGTCGAGGATCGGTCGCACGTGGAGCGTACCCACCGAGGCATGCGCGTACCAGGTGCCGCGCGTGCCGTGCTTGGCGAAGACGCGCGTGAGACGGTCGGTGTACTCGGCAAGGTGCTCGAGCGGCACAGCGCAGTCCTCGATGAAGGACACGGGCTTGCCGTCGCCCTTCATCGACATCATGATGTTGAGGCCCGCCTTGCGCACTTCCCAGAGCTCGCGCTGGGCCCTGGCGTCGGTCAGTTCGACCACGCTGCCGGGCTGGCCGAGGTCAGCCATCAGCTGCACGAGGTCCTTCAGTTTCCTTTGCTGCAGCGAAGCATCGTCTCCCGAGAATTCGACCAGCAGGATCGCTTCCGGATCGCCCTTGATCACCGCGTCCACGGTGCCGCGAAAGGCCGCGATGCCGCGCGCGAGCCCGATCATCGTCTGGTCGACAAGCTCGACCGCGGAGGGCCCGAGCTTCACGATGTGCTGCGTGCAATCCATCGCGGCGTAGAAGCGCGCGAAGTGACATACGCCGAGCGTTCGCGCCTTGGGAAGGCGCGAAAGCTTCAGGTGCAGGCGCTCGGAGTAGGCGAGGGTGCCCTCCGAGCCGACGAGCAGGTGCGCCGCGTTGGCGTGCGGGGGTCCCAGGTGGTCGAGGTTGTAGCCGGCCACCTTGCGCAGGACCTTGGGAAAGCGCGCTTCGATCTCCGCTCTCTCCCTTTCATAGAGTCCCTTCAGGCGGTCGACGAACTTGCGATAACCCTCGGGACCGGAGGCTTGGTCCATGCGGCCGAAAGTCCAGCGCTCGCCCTCGACAGTCACCGCCTCGATGGCGGCGACGTTGTGCACCATGTTGCCGTAGGCGATCGACCTGGAGCCGCAGGAGTTGTTTCCGGCCATGCCGCCGAGCGTAGCCTGTGCGCTGGTGGACACGTCCACCGGAAACCACAGGCCATGCGGCCGCAGCTGCGCGTTGAGCGCGTCGAGCACGATGCCGGGCTGCACGATCGCGGCCGCCGCCTGCGCATCGATCGACAGCACGCGGTTCAGGTACTTGGTGTGGTCGATCACCAGGGCCTCGCCGACGGCCTGGCCGCACTGCGAGCTCCCGGCCCCCCGCGGCAGGATGGGGACGCCTTCGGCCGCGGCGAGGGCGATCGCTCCGCGCGCCGCTTCCTCGCTGCGCGGCACCACGATCCCGACCGGCTGGAGCTGGTAGATCGAGGCATCGGTTGAATAGCGGCCGCGGCTCGCCGCGTCGAACATGACTTCGGCGTCCAGCTCCCTGCGCAGGCGCGCGGCGAGCGAGCTGCGGTCCGCGGCCGCGAACCTGACCGGAGTCAAGGGGGCGTTCATAGGGGCGCGGGTAGAATACTCCAATGACCTCATCTGGCACGCGGCGCGCCGGCCGCCACTTCCTCCAGATCCCCGGACCGACCAACGTTCCCGACCGCATCCTGCGGGCGATCGATTTTCCGACCATGGATCACCGCGGGCCGGAGTTCGCGACGCTCGGCAAGTCGGTGCTCGCCGGCATGCGCCGCGTGTTCCAGACCGCGCAATCGGAGGTGGTCATCTATCCCGCCTCGGGCACGGGCGCCTGGGAAGCCGCGCTGGTGAACACGCTCTCGCCGGGGGATCGGGTGCTGATGGCCGAGACCGGGCACTTCGCCACGCTGTGGCAGAAGATGGCGGCGCGCCTCGGTCTCGAAGCGGAATTCCTCCCCGGTGACTGGCGCCACGGCGCCGACCCGCAGGCGATCGAGAAGGCGCTGCGCGCCGACACGGGTAAACCCATCAAGGCGGTCTGCGTTGTACACAACGAGACCTCCACCGGCGTGGTCTCGCGCATCGCCGAGATCCGCAAGGCCATCGATGCGGCGAAGCATCCGGGGCTTTTCATGGTCGACACGATCTCGTCGCTCGCCTCGATCGATTACCGGCACGACGAGTGGGGTGTCGACGTGACCGTTGCGGGATCGCAGAAGGGACTCATGCTGCCGCCGGGGCTTTCGTTCAACTGCGTGTCCAAGAAGGCGCTCGCCGCTTCCAAATCGGCGCGCCTGCCGCGCAGCTACTGGGCCTGGGACGAGATGATCGCCAACGGCAAGGGCGGCTACTTCCCGTACACCCCTGCGACGAACCTGCTCTACGGACTGCGCGAAGCGCTGACGATGCTGCTGGACGAAGAAGGGCTCGACGCGGTCTTCGCGCGGCACCAGCGCCACGGCGAGGCCACGCGCCGTGCGGTGCGCGCATGGGGCCTGGAAGTGCTGGCGCTCGATCCGCGCGAATATTCGGGCTCGCTGACTGCGGTCGTCACACCCGCCGGCCACGACGCGGACCGCGTTCGCAAGGTCATTCTCGAGGCCTTCGACATGTCGCTCGGCACGGGCCTCGGCAAGCTCGCCGGCAAAGTGTTCCGTATCGGCCACCTCGGCGATTTCAACGACTTGACCCTGATGGGCACGCTCGCGGGAGTCGAAATGGGACTGGAGTTGGCCGGCGTGCCCGTGAAGAAGGAAGGCGTGCGTGCCGCGATGGAATACCTTTCAAGCTGCGCCAAGACGCCGGCGCGCCAAGCGGCCTAGCTAGCGCCGCCATTCATAACGAGGAGGAGTGACATGAGGAAAGAGATGCGCTTTTTGGCGGCCGCGCTGTGCGGCCTGACTTTCGGGGGCGCCCCGGCGTTCGCCTGGGAACCGACCAAACCGGTGGAGATCGTGGTGGCCGCCGGGGCTGGCGGCGCATCGGACCAGATGGCGCGCATGATGCAGGCCGCCATCCAGAAGAACAACCTGATGAAGCAGCCGATGGTCGTGTCGCTGAAGGGCGGCGCGTCCGGCGCCGAGGCGCTCATGTACATGAAATCGAGCGCAAGCGATCCGAACAAGGTGCTGATTGCCTACTCCCTCATCTACATGCTGCCGCTGTCGGCCAAAATCCCCTTCAACTGGCGCGACCTGACGCCGGTGTCGGTGATCGCGCTCGACCAGTTCGTGCTTTGGACGAATACCCAGCTCCCGTACAAGTCGGTCAAGGAGTTCGCCGACGCCGCGAAGAGCGCCAATCCGCAGTTCAAGATGGGCGGCACCGGCTCCAAGCGCGAGGACCACGTGCTCACCGTGTTCCTGGAGAAGAAAACCGGCGCCAAGTTCGCCTACCTGCCGTACAAGTCCGGCGGCGAGGCCGCCACGCAGCTCGTCGGCAACCATACCCAGTCCAACGTCAACAACCCCTCGGAGAACCTCGAAGTCTGGCGCGCCGGGCAGGTGCGGCCACTCTGCGTGTTCGACAAGGAGCGCATCCAGTACAAGAACAAGGTGGCCGGCGAGATGTCGTGGAACGACATCCCCACGTGCAAAGAGCAGGGTGTCGACGTGCAATACCTGATGCTGCGCGCCATGTTCCTGCCGGGCAAGGTGACAGCCGACCAGACGGCGTTCTATGTGGACCTGTTCAAGAAGGTCTCGCAGACCGCGGAGTACAAGGACTACATGGAGAAGCAGGCGCTGAAGCCGATCTTCCTCACCGGCAAGGACATGCTGAAGTTCCTGGAGGAGGACGACACGCTCAACAAGGGCCTGATGACGGAAGCCGGCTTCGTCGCCCAGTAATGGCGTCCTCCGACGAGGAAATCGTCGTCGGAGATCCGGCGGCGCCGCCGGTCGATTCGCCGCCGGTCGCATCGAAGCGCTCGGTCGAGCTGGTGGTCTATTTGTGCCTGCTCGGGCTCGCGGCGCTTCTCGCCTTCGACAACTGGCGCACCGGCATGGGCTGGGAATCGACCGGTCCGAAGGCGGGCTACTTCCCGTTCTACCTTGCGCTCATCCTTGCGGGCGCGTCGCTCTTCGGCATCGTCAAGGAGCTCGCCGCACGCGCGAAGGACAGCGAGACGTTCGTCAACCGCGACCAGCTCGGCCGCGTGCTGCAGGTCCTCGCGCCGACGGTCGCCTTCTGCCTGCTCACGCAATGGCTCGGGCTGTACGTCGCGAGCTTCCTGCTGATCGCCGGTTTCATGGCGCTGGTCGGCCGCATCGCCTGGTGGAAGTCCGTCGCCACGGCGCTGGTCTTCTCGGTTCTCATGTTCGTCACGTTCGAGATCGCCTTCGACGTGATCATGCCGAAGGGGCCGCTCGAAGCCCTGCTCGGCTTCTAGGCCGTGGAGGCGTTCAGCCTGCTGCTGTACGGATTCGGCGTCCTCCTCACCTGGAAGACGCTCGCGCTCATGATGGTCGGCCTCATCCTCGGCATTTTCGTCGGCGTGCTGCCCGGCCTCGGTGGGCCGAACGGCGTGGCGATCCTGCTGCCGCTCACGTTCACGATGGATCCGACCTCGGCGATCGTGATGCTGTCATGCATCTACTGGGGCGCCCTCTTCGGCGGTGCGATCACCTCGATCCTGTTCAACATCCCCGGCGAGGCATGGTCCGTCGCGACGACTTTCGACGGCTATCCGATGGCGCAGCAGGGCAAAGCGGCCGAGGCGCTGACCGCGGCATTCACCTCGTCCTTCATCGGCTCGCTGGTCGCGGTGCTCCTCATCACCTTTCTAGCGCCCGGCATCGCTTCTTTCGCCCTGCGGTTCGGTCCGCCCGAGTTCTTCGCGGTCTACCTGCTCACGTTCTGCTCGTTCGTCGGATTGGGACGCGAGGAGAAGCACAAGACGCTCATCTCGATGGCGCTCGGGCTGCTGCTCGCCGGCGTCGGCATGGATACCGTTTCGGCGCAGCTGCGCATGACGTTCGGGTGGAGCGAGCTTTATCGCGGCATCAACTTCCTGGTTGCCGTGATCGGGCTCTTCGGCATCAGCGAGATCCTGTTGACGATGGAGGAGCGGCTCGCGCTGCGCGGGCACGCGGCCAGCATCAGCCTGCGCGTGGTGCTGCGAGTTTGGAAGGACCTCCCGCGCTATTGGGTAACGCTCATCCGCTCTTCGGTGATCGGCTGCTGGCTCGGCATCACGCCCGGCGGGGCGATCGCTGCCTCGTTCATGGGCTACAACCTCGCCAAGCGCTTCTCCAACGACAAGGAGTCGTTCGGCAAGGGTCGCATCGAGGGTGTGTTCGCGCCGGAGACGGCCGCGCATGCGTCGGGCACTTCGGCGCTGCTTCCGATGCTCGCGCTCGGCATTCCCGGCTCCGGCACCGCCGCCATCCTGCTCGGCGGCCTGATGGTTTGGGGCCTGAATCCTGGACCGCTGCTCTTCGTCGAGCACAAGGACTTCGTCTGGGGCCTCATCGCCTCGATGTACCTCGGCAACATCGTCGGGCTGATGCTGGTGCTCACCACGGTGCCGGTGTTCGCATCCGTGCTGCGCGTGCCTTTCGCCGCCATCGCGCCGATGATCGTCGTATCCTGCGCGATCGGGGCGTTCGCGATCCAGAACGCCATGTTCGACATCTGGCTCATGCTTGTGTTCGGCGTGCTGGGCTACGTGTTCAAGAAAATCGGCATCCCGCTTGCGCCGCTGACGCTCGCAATGGTGCTCGGCAGCCGAGCCGAGGACAATTTCCGGCTCTCCATGATCGGCGCGAACGGCGACCTGCGCGTGTTCTGGTCGAACGGCCTGGTCGGTTCCATTACCACGCTCGCGCTGGTGCTGCTCTTCTGGCCGGCGATTTCGCGCGCCATCGCGCTCGTACGCAAGTGAGCGGACCGCTCGCCGGAATCAAGGTTCTCGAGCTGGCGCAGATCATGGCCGGCCCGACCTGCGGCCTGATGCTCGCGGACCTCGGCGCCGACGTGATCAAGGTCGAGCGCGTCCCGGGCGGCGACGACACGCGCATGATGAATCGCCCTTCAGTGCGCGGCGAGTCGGCGGCGTTCATGGCGATGAACCGCAACAAGCGCGGCATCGCGCTGAACCTGAAGCTGCCCGCCGCGCAGGAAGCCCTGAAGCGCATGGTGGTACGCGCCGACGTGCTCACCGAGAACTACCGCAAGGGGACGATGGAAAAGCTCGGCATGGGCTACGAGGCGCTGAAGGCGCTCAACCCAGGTCTCATCTATTGCTCGATCTCGGGATACGGCCGCACCGGACCCTATGCCGACAAGGGTGGCTACGACCTCATCGCCCAGGGCAGGTCGGGCCTGATGTCGATCACCGGCGAGCCGGGCCGCGCGCCGGCGAAGTCGGGGGCACCGGTCTGCGACATCAACGCCGGACTTCTCGCCGCGCTCGGTGTGGTATCGGCCTACATCCACCGCCTGAAGACCGGCGAAGGCCAGCTCGTCGACACGTCGCTCTTCGAGGCCGGGATCCAGCAGACCTACTGGCAATCGGCGATCTACTTCGCCACCGGCGAGGTACCCGGACCCGGTGGCTCGGCCCATCATCTTTCGGCGCCCTACCAGGCGTTTCGCGCCGCCGACGGCTGGCTGACCATCGGCGGGGCCAATCAGGCGAACTGGGAGCGGATGGTGCGGGTGCTGGGCGCGCCGGAATGGCTGTCCGACCCGCGCTTCAAGACCAACGCGGACCGGATGGCCAACCTCGAGGCCCTGGTGGGCGTCATGAACGCGCGCCTGAAGACGCGAACGGTCGTCGAATGGGTGAGGCTACTGGAAGCCGAGGGGGTACCCTGCGGTCCGATCAATTCCATCGCCGACATGGCGGCCGACCCGCAGGCGCTCGCCCGAAGGATGGTGGTGGAGCTCGACCATCCCCGCGCGGGTCCGACGCGCACGCTCGGGCTGCCGATCAAGCTCTCGGCCTCCCCCGGAGCAGTCGCGCGGCCGGCGCCCCTCCTGGGTCAGCACACGAGGGAGGTGCTCGCTGAGTTCGGCTTCTCGGCTAGCGAAATCGAAGCTTTGGTGCACGCGGGCGCCGCCGTCAGCGCCTGACCGACAACGGGCCTACTTGTGGCGCGCGGCGCCCATCAGGTGGTCGGGCAGCCAGGTCGCGATCTCGGGGAAGATGCACAGAATCACGATCGCGAGGAACATGCAGAGCACGTACGGGATCGTTCCCCACATGACCCGGGTCACGGGCACGTCGGGAGCGATCGCCTGCACGATGTAGATGTTGAGTCCCACGGGCGGGTGGATCAGCCCGACCTCCATGTTGATCGTGAGGATCACCCCGAACCACACCGGATCGAACCCCGCCGCGGTGATGATCGGCAGCAGGATCGGGCTGGTCATCAGGATGATCGCCGCGGGCGGGATGAAGAAGCCGCACACCAGCAGGAAGATGTTGATGAGCAGCATCAGCACCCACTTGTTCACGTGCATTTCGGCGATCGACTGCGCAAGCGTCTGCGTCAGGTAGAGCGACGTCAGCATGTAGCCGAACAGCACCGCCGCGGCGATGATGGTGAGGATCATCACGGACTCGCGCGTGGTGTCGCGCAGGATCTGCCACCAGCTCTTCGCGTCCCACATCCGGTAGATCAGGACCGCGCACACCACGCACAGCGCGGCCCCCACGCCGGCGGCTTCCGACGGCGTGGCGACCCCTCCATACAGCACGTACATCACGCCGACGATGATGGCGATGAACGGCGCGATCTTCGGGATCGACTGGAACTTCTGCTTCCAGCTGTAGCGGAAATCGACGGCGTGCGAGCGGAAGCCGCGCTTCCAGATGATGAACAGCGTCCACAGCATGAACAGGCCCGTGAGCATCAGGCCGGGCAGCACGCCGGCGAGGAACAGACGCCCGATCGAGGTCTCGGTGGCGATGCCGTAGAGGATGAAGGTAATCGACGGCGGGATCAGGATGCCGAGCGTGCCCCCCGCGCAGATCGACCCCGTGGCGATATCGTCCGGGTAGCCGCGCCGGCGCATCTCCGGGATACCCATCTTGCCGATCGCCGCGCAGCAGGCCGGCGAGGAGCCCGTGAGCGCGGCGAAGATCGCGCACGCACCGAGGTTGGAGATGACGAGGCCTCCGGGCAGGCGGTAGAGCCAGCGGTCGAGCGCTTCGTACAGATCCTTGCCCGCGGGCGAGGAGCCGATCGCCGCGCCCATCATCACGAACATCGGGATCGAGACTAGCGTGAAGTCGTTCAGTCCGGCGTAGAACGTCTCGGCGACCACGCGCAGCGAGTCGAAGCCCTGGAACAGCACCAGGAAGGCGATCGAGAGCGCGCCCAGGCCGAACGCCACCGGGACCCCCGAGAGCAGCATCGCGAGTGTGATGAGCAGGACGAGCAGTCCCTGTTGAGTCGGACTCATTCCAGGTGCTCCGCGTCGGGCATGCCGAAAGGCGTCGTCTGGCGCTTCACGAGCTGGATCAGCTCGGCTATCGCCTGCAGCGTGAGCAGCGTCAGCCCGATCGGCATCGACGAGTACGGGATCCACAACCGCGCCCGCCACATCGTGTCGGACACCCACCGCTGCTCCCACGCCTCCATCCAGAAGTTGAAGGTCAGGACGGCGAGCATGAGAGCGAAGGCTATGGTGACGAAGCTCGAGGCGAACGCGAGGCGCCGGCGCGCCTTCGGCCCCATGTAGTGCGGCAGGATGTCGACGTTGACATGGCCGCGCGTCATCAGCACGTACGGGCTGCCGACGAACGTCGCCCCGATCAGGCAGTAAGTCGTGAAGTCGGTCTGCCAGATCGTGCTCTCACCGAACACGTAGCGCAGGATCACCATCTCGCACACGACGATCACGCCGGCGGCGATCAGGCCCGCGGCGATGAAGCCGCACAGCTGCGAGATCGCGCGCATGGCGCGCACGTAGCCTTGCATCGGCTGCCTCCCCTGGTGAACGAAAAAAGGGCGGCTCGCGCCGCCCTTTCCATCCCCGGTCCTATTTGACCGAGAGCGCCTCGTCGATCAGCTTCTTGCCGTTCGGCACTTCCTTCGCAAACTCTGCGTACGAGCTCTTCTCCGCGACTTTCAGCCACTGGTCGTATTCGGCCGGCGTGAGTGTTACCACTTCGACCTTGTGGTCCTTGAAGATCTTGACCATCTCGTCGTCCAGGCCCTTCGCCTTCTGCGCGAAGAAGTCCTGCGACTTCTTGCCGGCCTGCATGAGCACGTCCTGCTGCTTCTTGTTCAGCCGGCTGAAGCTCTTCTTCGACATCAGCACCGGCTCGTACATGAACCACAGCGCGTTGTCGCCGGGCGCGGTGAGGCACTTCACCTGCTCGTAGATGCGGAACGAGACGAAGCTGCCGGAGCTCGTGTCGGTCGCGTCGGCCACGCCGGTCTGCAGCGCGTTGTAGACCTCGTTCGACGGCACCGACACGATGGACGCACCCGCCGACTGCCACATCGCGGCGAAAGTCGGCCCGGCCGAGCGTACCTTCTGGCCCTTGATGTCCTCGGGCTTGCGGATGCAGCCGCGCTTCGAGGCGATGGCGCCCGCCAGCCAGGCGTCGGCGAGCACGACGACGCCCGCCTTGTCGATCTGCGCCTTGATGTCCTTCATGAACGGCGAGTTGTTCATGCGCTGCGCACGCTCGTGGCTGCGCACCAGGCCGGGCATCAGCGTCGCGCCGAAGGCGCGCTGCTTGCCGCTCGCGTAGTCGAGCGGGAACGAGGAGATGTCGAGCTGTCCGTTGACCAGCGCGTTCCACTGCTCGTTCGGTTTGAAGAGCGACGCGCCGGGGTAGACCTGCACCTCGAGCTCGACGTTCGCCGCCTTGGCTTCGCGCGCGACGATCTGGACCATCTCGTCGCGCACGTCGCCCCGGCCGCCGGGGAATTGATGGGAAGCGCGCAGTGTGGTCGGCGCGGCGAGCGCGCCCGCGCTGAACGCGGCGCCGACCGCAATGGCAATAGCCTGCTCAAACCTTCTCATGCTTTTCCTCCTCCAAAGAGGACTCATATTACGCCAGCGGTGCGCAGCCGCGCGATCTCCGATTCGCTCCTGCCGAGCAGGCCGCGCAGCACCTCGACTGTGTGTTCTCCGAGCACCGGCGGCCCGCGGCGGTATTCGATCGGCGTGCCCGAGAAGCGCATCGGGCTCGCCACGGTCGGCAGCTTGCCGGCCACCGGGTGGTCGAGGTCGACCCGGATGCCGCGCGCCTTGACCTGCGGCTCCGCGTAGACCTGTGCGAGATCGTTGATGGGACCGTTCGGAACGCCGGCCTTCTCGAGTAGATCGACCCATTCCGCGGTCGTGCGCCGGCGGAACACCTCGCCGAGCAGGCGCGTCAGCTCCGCGCGGTTCTCCACGCGCTTTCCATTGGTCGCGAAGCGCGGATCTCCCGCGAGCGCCGCCTGCGCCGACGCCTCGCAAAACTTGCGGAAGAGATTGTCGTTACCGCAGGCGAGAATCACCGCGCCGTCTTTCGTCTGGAACGGCTGATAGGGGACGATGTTCGGATGCAGGTTGCCGATGCGCTTCGGCGGCTGACCGGTGGCGAAGTAATTGGTGTTCTGGTAGGCGAGCAGCGCGATCTGGGAATCGAGGAGGGCAAGGTCGAGGTGCTGGCCGACTCCGGTCTCGGCGCGATGCGCGAGCGCCGCGCAAATCGCGATCGAAGCGTACATGCCGGTGATGATGTCGGCGATCGGCACGCCCGCGCGCTGCGGTCCGCCGCCGGGGGCGCCGTCGGGCTCGCCGGTGACGCTCATCATCCCGCCCATGCCCTGGATCATGAAATCGTAGCCCGGCCGCTCGCGGTACGGGCCGGTCTGGCCGAATCCGGTGACCGAGCAGTAGATGAGGCGGGGATTGAGCTCGCGCAGATCTTCGTAGCCGAGGCGGTAGCGCGCGAGATCGCCGTACTTGTAGTTCTCGATCAGCACGTCGCACTTTCTTGCCAGGTCGCGGGCGAGCGACTGACCGTCAGGATGGGCGATGTTGAGCGTGACCGATTTCTTTCCGCGATTCGCCGACGTGAAATAGGCGGAATCCCTCGTGTCGCGGCCGTTGGCGTCCTTGACCCACGGTGGACCGAAGGCGCGCGAATCGTCGCCCGCGCCTGGCCGCTCGACCTTGATGACTTCGGCGCCGAGATCCGCCAGGTTCTGCCCCGCCCACGGGCCGGCGAGGACCCGGGAAAGGTCGAGGACACGGATGTGCGACAGCGGGCCAGGCATAGAGGCCTCGGGAACTGAAACGGCGGAGTTTAACGCCTACTGCCGGACGTTGATGTTGTTGTGCACCGTACGCACGCCGGCGACGCCGGCGGTGATGCGGCCGGCGCGCGAGACGATCTCGGCCGCGCTGACGAACCCCTTGAGCTGCACGCCGCCCTCGTACGTCTCGACCGAGATCGAGAGCGACGGGATGCCGCGCTCGGCGAGCAGGGCGGCCTTGACCCGGGCGGTAATGACCGAGTCCTGGAGGATGCGCTTCTCGTTGTCCTCCATGGCCGCGACATACTCCGCTTCCGAAAGTCGGCCGTCCTTGTCGGCGTCGAACGCGGCGAAGCGCTTGTGGACTTCGGGATTCGCGAGTGCCTCCACTTTGCTGATGTAGCCGTCGCGGTTACGGTCGAGCGCCAGGAAGTCGGCGCGCGCGGCGCTCTGGGACGCCTCGCCGGTGTACTGCCCCCAGGCTCCGGCGCTGAGGGACAGGGCCAGGAGGGTCACGCAAGCGCGCATCTTCATCGACCCCACTATAGGCGTCGGCCCCGTTTCCCCACATGACGTATTTCATGCGCCGGTTCGATCAGTCCTGTCGTCGCTCGGCGACTGCGTCGCAACGCCTGACCGTTCTAGGCTTACCAGACGCTGACGAGCATCCGTACCGCAAGAGCGTAGAGCAGGAGCGCGAAGATCACCCTGAGCCGTTTCACCGGCAGACGATGCGCAATGCGCGCGCCTAGCGGCGCCGCAAGCATGCTCGTGGCCACCACGAGAACCAGCGCAGGCAGGTAGACGTAGCCGAGGCTCGGCGAAGGCAGGCCCTCGGCGCGCAAGCCCTGAAGCACGTATCCCAGGGTGCCCGCCAGCGCGATCGGCAGGCCGACGGCGGCCGCCGTACCGATTGCCCGCCGCAAGGGCACCCGGCACCAAGCGAGGAAGGGGATACACAGAAAGGCGCCGCCCGCGGCGAGCAAGCTCGCTACCGCGCCGATCGTTGCGCCCGCGGTAAAGAGGCCAAGTCCTCCCGGGAGCTCGCGCGAGCGTTTGGGTCGCAAATCAAGCAGGATCTGCGTGGCCGCGTAGAACACCAGGCCCGTGAACATCAGCGCAAGCGGGCGCCTCGGGATGATTCCAGCCAGGAGCGCCGCACAAAACGAACCCGCGAGGATGCCGGGCGCCATTGCGCGCGCAACGGCCCAGTCCACCGCCCCGTGCGCGTGGTGCGCCCGCATGCTGGAAACCGAGGTGAACACGATCGACGCCATCGCCGTTCCCAGCGCCAGGTGCACGACATGATCCACCGGCAGAGCCTGCGCGCTGAATACCAGCACCAGCAGCGGCACCATCACGGCGCCGCCGCCGATGCCGAGCAGGCCGGCAAAGAACCCCACGGCCAGGCCGATAGCGAGGTAGGCGAGCCACCAGTGCATCTAGGGCGCCCGCAGGAGGTGAGCGGCGAGCTCTGCGAATCCGGCTCCCGCCTCGGCCTCGGTCACGTACTTCGGCCGCAGATCCCGAAACCGGCGCACGTTCGCCACGCCGACCGAATGGTCGAAGAAGGCGAACATCGGGGCGTCGTTCGGCGAATCCCCCGCGTAGACGGCGTGGCGGTTCTCGGCTCCGAGATCGACGCCGAAGCGCTCGGTGAAAAGCCTGCGCGCCGTGGCGAGCTTGTCGTAGCGCCCGAACCATCCGTTGACGTGGATCGAGCTCACCTTGGCGTGCAGGCCGGCGCCGCGCATGAGGGTGACAATGCGTTCCACGGCTTCCGGGGCCAGGGGCGGTACGTCCTCGCAGTAGTCGATCGCGAGGTCGGTTTCCCGGTACGGCTGGTCCGAGGCGAGCGCGGCGCCGGGAACTTGCCGCAGAATCGATTTCGACAGCTTCTGCAGCTCGCGCCGCTGGCGGGCGCGCGTGGGCCCGTCGTCGACGAAGCGCTTTCCGAGCTTGCCTTCGGCGAACCAGAAATAGAATGCCCCGTTTTCGCCGACCACCGCATCGACCGGCCACATGCGCGCGATGTGATCGCACCATCCCGCCGGCCGCCCGGTCACTGGAATCACCTTCTTGCCCGCGCGCTGCAGCGCTTCCAGCGCGCCATAGGCTTGCGCGCCGAGCTTGCCGCGGGTGGTGAGCGTCTCGTCGATGTCGAGGAGGACGAACCGTACGGCGCGCGCGTCCAGAGCCGCTAGAGGCTTCATCGCCCCATCGCCTCGGCGACCCGCGCCTGCTGCCGGGCATCGAGGTGCAGCCCGGCCTTGCTCCGGCGCCACAGCACGTCTTCGGCGCTGCCGGCCCATTCGCGCTCGACGAAGTAGCGCAACTCCCGCTCGGTGAGGCCGGCGCCGTAGTGCTCGCCGATAATCCCGTCGCCGAGCACCTCGGAGGCGAGCGCTCCGTGGCGCTTGAATGCGGCCTCCACGACCGGAACCGGAAGCGCCCGGTAGCGGCTGAAGATCTCCCTGCGCGCGTCTTCGCGGCTCGCGAAGTCGCTGCCGGGAAGCGCGGCGCGCCCGGTCCAGGCTCCCTTGAGCTGGGGAAAGTAGGGACGCAGCTTGTCCATGACGTGCTCGGCGAGGCGGCGATAGGTGGTGATCTTGCCGCCGAAGACCGAGACGACCGGGGCGCGGCCGCCGACCTCGTCCAGGCGCAGGGTGTAATCGCGCGTGATCGCCGAAGGGTCGCTCGAGCCGTCGTCGTGCAGCGGACGGACCCCGGCGTAGCGCCAGACCACATCGGAGGGCTGCAGCGCGCGCGCGAGATAGCGGCTTGCGGCGCGGCACAGGTAGGCCACCTCTTCCTCGCTCGCGCATGCGCCTCCCGGATCGCCCTGCACCGGCACGTCGGTGGTGCCGATGAGGGTGAAGCGCTCCTCGAACGGAATCATGAACACCACGCGCCGATCTTCGTTCTGCAGGATGAAGGCGTGCTCGCCGCGGTAGCGTCGCGGCACCACTATGTGGCTGCCCTGGACGAGGCGGACCTCGTCGGCGCTCGGCTGGTCGAGCCGCTCGTTGAGGACGTGCTTCACCCAGGGGCCGGCGGCGTTGACGATGGCGCGCGCATGGACCTCGTCGCCGTTCGAGAGCCGGGCCAGCCAGCCCTCCGCGCCGCGGCTCGCCCGCAAGAGCTCGATGCGCACCATCAGGCGCGCGCCGCGGGCTCGCGCGTCGAGCGCATTGGCCACCACCAGGCGCGAGTCGTCCACGGCGCAGTCCGAGTAGAGGAATCCGTGCCGCAGCTGCGATCGCAGCCCGTCGCTGTACGGCGGCGTGTCCAGCCGCACCGGGCGCGAGCCGGGCAGCAGCGAGCGGCGGGCGAGATGGTCGTACAGGAACAGGCCCAGGCGGATCATCCATCGCGGACGCAGCTCGGGCACGTGCGGCATCACAAAGCGCAGCGGCGAGGTGAGATGGGCCGCGATGCCGAGCAGGATCTCGCGCTCCGCCAGCGCCTCTGCCACGAGGCGGAACTCGAACAGCTCGAGGTAGCGCAGCCCGCCGTGGATCAGCTTGGAGGAAGCCGACGAGGTCGCCGCGCCGAGGTCGCCCTTCTCGACCAGTACGACCGACAGGCCGCGGCCCACCGCGTCGCGGGCGATGCCCGCGCCGTTGATGCCGCCGCCGATGACGAGGAGGTCGCAGTTCACCGCGGCCATGGCGGCGCACTATAGCGCGCCGCGGCCGGACCGACGAACTACGCCGGCTCTACGAAGAGCTTGCTTTTTTCACCTGCTCGAGCTGGAGCACCTTGACGCGCACTTCAGGGCTCGCCTTCGACTGCTCGCGCGCCTGCGCCTGCTGCTTGCGCACGCGCTCGAAGGTCCTGCGCACGTCGGTGTCGAAGCTCGGCTTGTACCGGAACGAGGAATCGAGGATGTGTTTCATGCGGTTTCCGCTCCTACGCTGACCCGCCTGATTCTTTCAAACACCGCCGTGCGGCGTTGCGTGTGCGATTAGTCTCGCCGGACTATTCCAGCAGTGCAAGTCGGGTCGCGACTACACCTGTAGCACATACGCTACTTCCACCGCGCGCTACTCCGCGATTTCCTGTTCCTCGCGCGCCCTTGCGCGCGTTTCTTCAGAATGCCCTTAACGCTGCAGGATCGTCTGAACGTGCAGCTGCCGCCCTTTCCAGTACATCCCGTTCAGACGCAACTGCGCCTGCGAGACCACCTTCCCACTGTCGAGTCCGAACACCAGCACCGCCGCCGGCCGCGAGCCGTCTCCAGGCACGCGCTCGATACGCTCGGGGCGCGGGCACCCGTACTTGACGACGAACTCGCCGAGCTCGTCATCGGTGACTTCGGGCGCGAGGTTTCCGATCCAGAGGTTCATATCGCGCCTCATATTGCACCGAAGCGAGCCTCGCGGCCATTGGACCAAGGTCCAATAAATCCGCTGCCCGCTAGCGCTTGCGGAGCTTGCGGATGGCGGCGAGCTGGGCCGCCATGGTCGAAATCGAGGCCTCGGCGATGGCCTGCTCCTCGTTGCTCTTGGCGGTGCGGCGGGCCTCTTCGGCCGCCTTCAGCGCCTCCGCGGCCTTGGCCTCATCCAGGTCGTGCCCCCGGATCGCGGTGTCGGCCAGCACCGTGATCATGTTGGGCTGAATCTCGATGATGCCGCCGTTGACGAAGATCAACTGCTCTTCGCCGCCGCCGGCCGGAACGATTCGCACCGCACCCGGCTTGATGCGGGTGATGAGCGGCGTATGGCGCGGGTAGATTCCGAGCTCGCCCGCCTCGCCTGGCAGCACGACGAACTCCGCTTCGCCGGAGAAGATCGACTCCTCGGCGCTGACGACGTCGACGTGGATGGTCGCGTTGGCCATGAGGCGCGTTCCTATTGGAGGGTCTTCGCTTTTTCCTGCGCCTCTTCGATCGTACCCACCATGTAGAACGCCTGCTCGGGCAGCGCGTCGCAGTCGCCGTTGACGATCATCTTGAAGCCCTTGATCGTGTCCTTGAGCGAAACGTACTTGCCCGGCGTGCCGGTGAAGTTCTGCGCCACCGTGAAGGGCTGCGACAGGAAGCGCTGGATCTTGCGCGCGCGCGCCACGGCGAGCTTGTCCTCGGGCGAGAGCTCGTCCATGCCGAGGATCGCGATGATGTCGCGCAGCTCCTTGTAGCGTTGCAGCGTCGCCTGCACCGAGCGCGTGGTGTTGTAGTGATCCTCGCCGATCGTGTTGGGGTCGACCTGGCGTGAAGTCGAGTCGAGCGGATCGACCGCAGGGTAGATCCCGAGCGAGGCGATGTCGCGCGAGAGCACCACGGTGGCGTCGAGGTGGCCGAAGGTGGTGGCGGGGCTCGGGTCGGTCAGGTCGTCGGCGGGCACGTACACCGCCTGGATCGAGGTGATCGAGCCGACCTTGGTCGAGGTGATGCGCTCCTGGAGCTTGCCCATCTCCTCGGCGAGCGTCGGCTGGTAGCCCACTGCCGAGGGCATGCGGCCAAGCAGCGCCGACACCTCGGTGCCGGCAAGGGTGAAGCGGTAGATGTTGTCGATGAACAGCAGGATGTCGCGGCCCTCGTCGCGGAATGCCTCGGCCATCGTCAGACCGCTCAGGCCGACGCGCAGACGGTTGCCCGGCGGCTCGTTCATCTGGCCGAACACCATCGACACCTTCGATTCCTCGAGGTTGTCGGTCTTGATGACTTCGGCCTCGATCATCTCGTGGTAGAAGTCGTTGCCCTCGCGCGTCCTCTCGCCCACGCCGGCGAACACCGACTGGCCGCCGTGCTTGGTGGCGATGTTGTTGATGAGCTCGAGCATCGTCACGGTCTTGCCGACGCCGGCGCCGCCGAACAGGCCGATCTTGCCGCCCTTGGCGAAGGGGCAGATGAGGTCGATCACCTTGATGCCGGTCTCGAGCAGCTCCACCGAAGGCGAGAGCTCGTCGAACTTGGGCGCCGCCTGGTGGATCGAGCGGCGCACCTCGCTCTTGATCGGACCGCCCTCGTCGATGGGTCGCCCGAGCACGTCCATGATGCGCCCGAGCGTCCCCTTGCCCACGGGCACCGAGATCGGGTTCCCCGTGTTCTTCACCTTCATGCCGCGGCGCAGGCCGTCGGCCGAGCCCATGGTGATGCAGCGCACGATGCCGTCGCCGAGCTGCTGCTCGACCTCGAACGTGAGTCCCTTTTCGGCGAAGCTTTTTTCGCCGGAATCCTCGAGGAGCAGCGCGTCGTAGACGTTGGGCAGCGCCTCGCGGGGGAACTGGATGTCGACCACCGCGCCGATGCACTGGACTATGGTTCCGCTTGCCTGGGCTTGTGACATGAGCTCTTTCCTGCCTTTTCGTCCTTGTTCACTACACGGCGGCGGCGCCGCCTACGATTTCCGAAATTTCCTTGGTGATGCCGGCCTGGCGGTTCTTGTTGTAGATGAGCGTCAGCTCGTCTATCAGGGTGTCCGCGTTGTCGGAGGCGGCCTTCATCGCCACCATGCGCGCGGACTGCTCGGAGGCCATGTTCTCGGCAACCGCCTGGTAGATGAGCGCCTCGATATAGCGCGTCATGACCTGGTCGAGCACCGCGCGCGCCTCGGGCTCGTAGATGTAGTCCCACACCGTCTCGGGCGCGCCGAGCCGTTCGCCCGAGAGCGGCAGCAGCTGCTCGAGCACCGGTTCCTGCTTCATGGTGTTGAAGAAGCGGTTGTAACCGATCATCAGGCGGTCGAAGCGGTCCGACATGTACCCGTCGAGCATGACCTTGACCGCGCCGATCAGCCTGTCCATATGCGGGTAGTCGCCGAGCTGGACGGCCTGCGACACGATGTTCGCCCCCAGCCGCTGCATGAAACCCAGGCCCCTGGCGCCGAGCGCGCAGACGTCGATCTCCTCGCCCTGCGCCTGCCACGACTTGTACTCGCTCAACACCATGCGCAGCAGGTTCGTGTTGAGCGCACCGCAGAGCCCCTTGTCGGTGGTGACCACGATGATGCCGACGCACTTTACCGAGTCGCGGTCGACCAGGAACGGATGGCGGTACTCGGGATTGGCGTGCGAGATGTGCGCCGCGACATTGCGGATCTTTTCGCCGTAGGGGCGCGCGTGGCGCATGCGCTCCTGCGCCTTCCTCATCTTGGAGGCGGCGACCATCTCCATCGCCTTGGTGATCTTCCGGGTGTTCTGCACACTCCGGATCTTCATCCTGATTTCTTTGGTGCCCGGCATAGATCAGAACGAGCCGTTCTTCTTCCAGTCCTCGATCGCAGCCTTGAGCGCCTTCTCGTCGTCCGCGGAAAGATCCTTCTTCTCTTCCATGGTCTTCGCGAGCGCGGCGTATTTCTCCTTCACGTAGTCGCGTAGCGACTTCTCGGCCGCGAGGCCCTTCTTGACGTCGATGTCGTCGAAGTAGCCGTTGTTCACCGCGAACAGCGTGAGCGCCATTTCCCACACCTGCAGCGGCTGGTACTGCGGCTGCTTCATGAGCTCCGTGACGACGCGGCCGCGGTCGAGCTGTCTGCGCGTCGCTGCGTCGAGGTCGGAGGCGAACTGCGCGAAGGCGGCAAGCTCGCGGTACTGCGCGAGCGCGAGGCGCACGCCGCCGCCGGTGTCTTTGCGCTTCATGATCTTGGTCTGCGCGGCGCCGCCCACCCGCGACACCGAGATGCCCGCGTTGATCGCGGGGCGGATTCCGGCGTTGAACAGATCCGTCTCGAGGAAGATCTGGCCGTCGGTGATCGAGATCACGTTGGTCGGCACGAATGCCGTCACGTCTCCCGCCTGGGTCTCGATGATGGGCAGCGCGGTCAGCGAGCCGGTCTTGCCCTTCACCTTGCCGCCGGTGAAGCGCTCGACCCATTCCTCGTTCACGCGCGCGCCGCGCTCGAGCAGGCGCGAGTGCAGGTAGAAGACGTCGCCCGGGTAGGCCTCGCGGCCCGGCGGCCGGCGCAAGAGCAGCGACACCTGCCGGTAGGCCCAGGCCTGCTTGGTGAGGTCGTCGTAGATGATGAGCGCGTCCTGTCCGCGGTCGCGGAAGTATTCGCCCATGGTGCAGCCGGAATACGGCGCGATGTACTGCATGGCCGCGGACTCGGAGGCGGGGGAGGCCACGATGATCGTGTATGCCATGGCGCCGTGCTCTTCGAGCTTGCGCACCACGTTCGCGATGGTCGAGGCCTTCTGCCCGATCGCAACGTAGACGCAGAAGAGGTCCTTGCCCTTCTGATTGATGATGGTATCGATGGCTACGGCCGTCTTGCCGGTCTGCCGGTCGCCGATGATCAGCTCGCGCTGGCCGCGGCCGACCGGCACCATGGCGTCGATCGCCTTGAGGCCGGTCTGCACCGGCTGCGATACCGACTTCCTCCAGACCACGCCGGGTGCGACCTTCTCGATGACGTCGGTTTCCTTGGCATTGATGGGCCCCTTGCCGTCGATGGGCTGGCCCAGCGAATTGACCACGCGCCCCAGCAGCTCGGGACCGATCGGCACCGACAGGATCTTGCCGGTGGCCTTGACCGTATCGCCTTCGCTGATGTGCTGGTAGTCGCCGAGAACCACCGCGCCGACCGAGTCGCGCTCGAGATTCAGCGCGAGACCGAATGTGTTCTTCGGGAACTCGAGCATCTCGCCCTGCATCACGTCGGAAAGGCCGTGGATGCGGCAGATGCCGTCGGTCACCGACACCACCGTGCCCTGCGTGCGCATGTGCACGCCGGCGTCGAGGTTCTGGATGCGGCTCTTGATGAGTTCCGAAATCTCGGACGGGTTGAGTTGCATGAAAGCTCCTTAAGCGTCCTGCTTCTATGCCTTGAGTGCGGTCTCGAGCGCGGCGAGCTGGGCGCGCGCCGAAGCGTCGATCACCTTGTCGCCCAGCACGAGCTTCACGCCGCCGATGAGGTCCTTGTCCAGGTGAACCTGCGTTCTCACCTTGCGCCCGGTGCGCTTCTCGAGGCGCTGCTGCAGGTCGGCGAGCTGAGCCTTGGAGAGCTCGAAGGCCGAATGCACCTGCGCCTCGACCACGCCTTCGCGCTCGTTCTTCAGCGCTTCAAACTGGGCGTGGATCTCGGGCAGCAGCTCGAGGCGCCCGTTGTCGGCAAGCACGCGCACAAAGTTCTCACCCGCGGCGTCGAGCTTGCCGGAAAGAATGGCGATGAACATTCCGGCCACCTGGGCGCTCGAGAGGTTGGGATCGGAAATCGCCTGGCGTACGCGCTGGTCGTCAGCGACCAGCGCGAGCGAGCGCAGCATCTCGGACCACTGCCCGAGAACGCTGTCGGCGTCGGCGAGCTTGAAGGCCGCTTCGGCGTAGGGACGGGCTACGGTGCTCGGTTCCGCCATCGCTTTTTCAAAGTTGCTGCTTGATTGAGTCCAGGAGCTCGGCGTGCGCTTTCGCGTCGATTTCGCGGCGCAGGATCTTCTCCGCGCCCGCGACCGCAAGCGAGGCCACGTGGTCGCGCAGCTGCTCCCGCGCCCGCGTCAGCTCCTGTGCGATCTCGGCCTTGGCCGCAGCCATTTCGCGGCTGCCCTCTTCCTTCGCCGCGTTGCGCGCCTCGTCGATCAGCTGGGCGGCGCGCTTCTCGGCGTGCGACAGGATCTCGGCGGCGCGGCCGCGCGCCTGCGCCAGCGCGTCCTCGGCCTGGCGCGTGGAGGTCTCGAGCGAGCGGCGCCCCTGCTCCGCCGCGGCCAGGCCGTCGGCGATCGTCTTCTGCCGCGTCTCGATTGCACGCAGCATGTAAGGCCAGATGAACTTCACTGTGAAGGCGATAAACAGCGCGAATACCGCTGCCTGCGCAAACAGTGTCGCGGTGATGTTCATGGGACCTCTAGCCGATGCTTAGCGGAATGCCGTGGCGAGCGGATTGGCGAAGGCAAAAAACATCGCGATGCCCAGGCCGATGATGAACGACGCGTCGATCAGGCCGAGCAGCAGGAACACCTTGCCCTGGAGGGAGTTGGTCAGTTCGGGCTGGCGCGCCGCGGCCTCCAGGAAGCGGCTGCACATGATGCCCACGCCGATGCAGGCGCCGGCCGCGCCCAGGCCGATCATCAGGCCGACGCCGATTCCGGTGTAGGCCTGGACCATCGCCAGCATCTGAAGTTTTTCCATTGGACGTTATTCCTTTCTTGAACGGGTAGTGAAGTCAGTGGTGCTCGTGCGCCATCGACACGTACACGATGGTGAGCATCATGAAGATGTAGGCCTGCAGCACGACGATCAGGATGTGGAAGATGGCCCAGCCCAGCCCGAGGACCACCGCCGCGACCCATCCCACGCCGTAATCGCCCTGCAGCGAGCTGTTGGCCGCCCACAGCCACAACAGCAGGAACAGGATCTCGCCCGCGTACATGTTGCCGAACAAGCGCAGCGAGTGCGAAAGGGTCTTCGAGACGTATTCGACCATCTGGAAGAGAAAATTGGCGGGAATCAGCAGCGGATGGGAGCCGAACGGCGCGAAGAACAGCTCATGCACCCAGCCGCCGACGCCCTTCGCCGCGATCGCGAACACGATCGTCAGCACCAGCACCGAGATCGAAAGCGCGAACGTGGTGTTCACGTCCGCGGTCGGCACGTACTTGAAGCCGTGGTCGGACACGTGGTGCGTGACGAGGCCCACCAGGTCGGCAGGCAGAAAATCCATGGCGTTCATCAGCAGCACCCACACGAACACCGTAAGGGCGAGCGGCGCGATGAAGCGGTGCCGGTCGCCGTGCTGGAAGATGCCCTTCGCCTGCGCGTCGACGAAGTCGATCAGAAGCTCGACGAAAGCCTGGCGCTTGGTCGGCACCCCGGAGCTCGCGCCGCGCACCACCCACCAGATGAATCCCATGCCGATCAGGCCGAGCAGGAGCGATACCGCGAGCGAATCGACGTTGAGCGACCAGAAGCCGCCTTCGCCGAGCGGCTCGTTGAAGAAGCTGAGGTGGTGCTGGATGTACTCCGAAGCAGTGAGTTCGTTGCCTGCGGCCATCGTGATTACGTCAGTATCCGCGTCCCGGGACCGGCATTGGAACGCCGAACCTTACCCCCATAGGGCGCGCGAGCAAATTGGACCAAGGTGCCATGCGGATTGCGTCAGTACTCGCGTACAAAGAACGCCATTGAAAAAATCAGCATCGTCACTACGAACGCGCCGAGCAAGGCGGCAACCGCCGCCTGCTCGTAGTTCGCGAGCACGAGGCACAGCAGGAGCAACGCGACGCCGAGCTTGACTGCTTCGGCCCTTAGCGCGCCAGCAAGAACCCCCCCTGCCGACTTCGCGCTGCTCAGCGAAGCCACGAACGCGGACGCCAGGCCGGCGAATATACTGACGCCGCCGCCGGCGGCCGCCGATAGCGCGCTCGGCATGTCGGCCACCAGCCCCGCAACCAGGGCCATCATGGCCGTGGCTGCGACCTGCCACATGAGAACGGTGCGTATCGGCCTGCGCAGGGCGCGAAGCATGGCGTTGGTTCACTGCGCGCCCGGCAAAGCCCGAGGAGTATAGCGCATCAGCGCAGCTTTTTGAGCAGCTCGTCGAGGTGATCGAGGCTCGAATAGTGAACGAGCAGCCTTCCGCTGCCCTTCTTGGCGGCACGGATCTCGACCGTGGTTCCGAGACTCGCGGATAACTCCTCCTCGAGGCGCTCGAGGTCGCGGTCGCGCCTCGGCGCGCCCTTTTGGGGAGCCTTGCCGCGCACGCTCGATTGCACCAGGGCCTCCGCCTCTCGCACCGACAGGCCTTTCGCGGCGACGCGATGCGCGGCCTCGATCTGGCGCGCGGGATCGAGCGCAAGCAGCGCGCGCGCGTGTCCCATGTCGAGCGCGCCTTCCATCACCATTTCCTGCACCGGCCGCGCGAGCTTGAGCAGCCGCAGCAGGTTCGTGGTGGCGGTGCGCGAGCGCCCGACCGCGTCGGCCGCCTGCTCGTGCGTCATCTTGAACTCGTCGATCAGACGCTGGATTCCCGCCGCCTCCTCCATCGGATTGAGGTTCTCGCGCTGGATGTTCTCGATGAGAGAAAGCGCGAGCGCCGCTTCGTCGGGCACATCGCGCACCAGCACCGGCACTTCCTCGAGTCCGGCCATCTGCGCCGCGCGCCACCGGCGCTCGCCCGCGATGAGTTCGTAGCGCTCCCGATCCACGGGCCTCACGAGCAGCGGCTGCATCAGGCCCTGCGTGCGGATCGATGCGGCGAGTTCCGCGAGGGCCTGCTGGTCCATCTTGGTGCGCGGCTGGTACTTGCCGGGGCGGATCCGCGCGACCGGAAGCGTGGCCAGCGTCTCGCGCGGCGCCGCGGTGTCCGACCCGAGCAGCGCATCGAGGCCTCGGCCTAGTCCCTTGGGTTTCATCATGCGGCTTGTCCCTGAGCGAGAATTTCGTCGGCGAGCGCCAGATAAGCTTGCGCTCCCTTGGAGGCCGCGTCCCAGAGCACCGCCGGCACGCCGTAGCTCGGCGCTTCGGCGAGGCGCACGTTGCGCGGCACCAGGGTGCGGTAGACCTTGTCGCCGAAGTGCTGCTCGAGCTGCTGCGATACATGCTGCGAGAGCGTGTTCCTGGGGTCGTACATCGTGCGCAGCAAGCCGGCGATCTCGAGCTGAGGATTGAGGTTGGCCCGTACCCGCTTGATCGTAGAGACGAGGTCCGACAGGCCCTCGAGCGCGTAGTACTCGCATTGCATCGGAATCAGCACCCGCTGCGCCGCCGTCAGCCCGTTCACCGTGAGCAGGCTGAGCGACGGCGGGCAATCGATGAGCACGAAGTCGTACTCGGCATCGACCCGGGCAAGCGCATCCTTCAGCCGCGTCTCGCGCCCGTCGAGCTCGACCAGCTCGATTTCCGCGCCCGCGAGCTCGCGGTTGGCAGGGAGCAGATCGAAGCCGCCGCGCTCCACGCGCACGCGCACGACCTGCAGTTCCGCCAGCCCGAGGAGCAGGTGGTAGACCGTGCGCGCGAGGTTGCGCTTGTCGACGCCGCTACCCATAGTCGCGTTGCCCTGCGGGTCCAAGTCGACCAGCAGCACGCGGCGCTCGGCCTGAGCGAGGGCGGCGGCCAGGTTGACGCTAGTGGTCGTCTTGCCGACGCCGCCCTTCTGGTTCACCACCGCCAGCACGCGCGCCACCTCAGCTCTCCGCCGGGCAGAGCACGAGGTGGCGCTGTGCGTCGAGCAGAGGCACCTGTAGCGCGATGACCCGGCAGTCACCGGCCTGCGGCGCGGCGCCTGTCATTGCTGCCAGCACGCCGCCGGAGGCCACGAGGTGCGCGCAGCGCGACCGGTACTCATCGAGCCGGGCGAACGCGCGCGAGATGACGAGCGCGAATTTCGGCTGCGGCGTCCATTGTTCGACGCGCCCCTCGTGCAGCGCCACGTTCGAGAGCTTGAGCTCGATGCTCGCCTGGCGCAGGAAAGCGAGCTTTTTCTCGCTCGAGTCGTTCAACGTGACGCGCCACTGCGGCCGTGCGAGCGCAATCGGGATGCCCGGCAGACCCGCGCCGGCGCCGATATCGGCAAGCGCGCCTTCGGCGGGTACCGGGAGGTGCGGCACTACGGCGAGCGAGTCGAGCAGGTGGTGGCTCACGACTTCAAGGGGTGCGTGGATCGCCGTGAGGTTGTAGGTGCGGTTCCACTTCTCCAGCAGCGCAACGTATCGCATGAGCAGCGCCTCGGCTCCCTGGGGCAGCTCGAGGCCGAGCTCCGTGACGCCGCGGCGAAGCGCGTCCTGCGGCGTCATGCCGTCTTGTGCTCGGCGGTTCTGAAGCCGCGCTTGAGATGCACCAGCAGCAGGGAGATTGCCGCCGGCGTGACGCCCGAGATCCGCGCCGCCTGGCCGATGGTGCGTGGGCGATGGCGGTTGAGCTTTTGCTGGACTTCGGCCGAAAGCCCCTTCACCTGCCGGTAGTCGAGGTCAGGGGGCAACTCGCGCGCCTCCATTTCGGCGTTGCGCGTGACCTCTGCGCGCTGACGCTCGATGTAGCCCTCGTACTTCGCCTGGATCTCGATCTGCTCGACGACCGCAGCCTCCAGCTCCGTGCCCGTGACGAGCTGCCCATAAGTCTGTTCAGGTTGGCGCAGAAGATCGTAAAATGAGGTGCTTTTGCGAAAGCCGGTGCTCACATACATGGACTGGAGGCGCCGCGTCTCCCTGTCGATCGCTTCCCGCTTTCGGCTAAAGGCCTCCCAGCGTGCATCGTCGATGAGGCCAAGCCGCCGACCGGCCTCCGTCAGCCGCAGGTCCGCGTTGTCTTCGCGCAGCATCAGGCGATATTCAGCTCGGCTGGTGAACATGCGGTAGGGCTCCGAAACCCCGCGCGTGACCAGGTCGTCGACCAGCACGCCCATGTACGCCTGGTCACGCCGCGGCGACCAGGCATCCCGCCCAAGCGCCCGATTCGCAGCGTTAATTCCAGCGAGCAGACCCTGCGCCGCAGCCTCTTCGTAGCCGGTCGTCCCATTGATCTGTCCGGCAAAGAACAGGCCCCGGATGCTCTTCGTCTCGAGCGAGTCGCGGAGACTGCGCGGATCGAAGTAGTCGTACTCGATCGCGTATCCCGGCCGCACGATGTGCGCGTTCTCGAGTCCCCGGATCGACCGCACGAGCTCGAGCTGCACATCGAAAGGCAGGCTGGTGGAGATGCCGTTCGGGTAGATCTCGTTCGTCGAGAGGCTCTCCGGCTCCAGGAAGATCTGGTGGCTCGCCTTGTCGGCGAAGCGGTGGATCTTGTCTTCGATCGAGGGGCAGTAGCGTGGGCCGACCCCCTGAATGACGCCGGTGAACATCGGCGAGCGATCGAGTCCCGCGCGGATGATGTCGTGGGTACGCGCGTTCGTGTGGGTGACCCAACACGGCAGCTGTCGCGGATGTAGGCTACGGGTGCCGACGAAGGAAAACACCGGTTCGGGCGAATCGCCAGGCTGCGGCGCCAACGCCGAGAAGTCGATGCTCCGAGCGTCTAGGCGCGGCGGCGTACCGGTCTTCAGCCGCCCCACCGGCAGCTTCAGCTCCCGCAGCCGCGCTGCCAGCGTGACGGCAGCAGGCTCGCCTGCGCGTCCCGCCTGATGGTGGTTCAGCCCGACGTGAATCATCCCTGCCAGGAAGGTGCCGGTCGTCAGGACAACCGCGGGCGCCCGGAATACGAGACCCATCTGAGTCACTACGCCTGCTGCCTGCTCGCCCTCCAGCACGATGTCGTCCACCGCCTGCTGGAAGAGCGTCAATCCCGGTTGGTTCTCCAGCCGCCGGCGGATCGCATGCTTGTAGAGCAACCGGTCAGCCTGGGCCCGGGTGGCTCGAACGGCCGGACCCTTCGACGAGTTGAGGATACGGAACTGGATCCCGGCTTCGTCTGTGGCCAGGGCCATCGCGCCCCCCAAGGCGTCAACCTCCTTGACGAGGTGCCCCTTACCGATGCCGCCGATCGAAGGGTTGCAGGACATCTGCCCGAGAGTCTCCACGCTATGGGTCAGCAGGAGCGTGCGGCATCCCATCCGCGCAGCGGCGAGGGCGGCTTCCGTACCGGCGTGGCCGCCTCCGACCACGATGATGTCGAATCGCTGAGGGAATTGCATCGGAAGGCCGCGCATTTTACGCGAGCGTTCCACGTGGAACCAAATACTGGAGACTCGGCGAGGGTTCCACGTGAAACATTGGTCTTTGTGCTGCACTGCAGCAAGACCTCGGGGTGGGACAATCCACCGCCCCGTGATCTCCCTCTCCCGCTACGCCGCGCTGCTCGCCCGGCGCGAGCTGAAGCAGACCATTGCCGTCTCCATGATCGGCAGGCTGCCGATCGGCATTACCGGCCTCGCGATTCTGCTGCTCGTGCAGACTTCAACCGACTCCTTCTCCAAAGGCGGCGCCGCCGCTGCGTGTTACGTCATCGGGCTTGCCACGGTCGCGCCGGCGCTCGGTCGCCTCATCGATCGCCACGGCCCGCGACTCGCCTTGCTCGGCTGCAGCATCGCGTTCCCGGCAGCACTGGTGAGCCTGGTAGCCGCAGTAGAAGCGCGCTCCCACGCGGTCGTGACCCTCACTTTCGCTGCGGCAGCGGGAGCGACGTTCCCGCCAATCACCGTGTGCATGCGTACCTATTTCAAGCAGCGCCTGAGCGATGACGCGCTGCTGGCTACGGCGTATTCGCTCGAATCCGTGCTGATCGAGACCATCTTCATCGTGGGGCCCATGCTCGTCGCCCTCTTCGTGGCAACGGCTTCGCCCGCCGCCGCTGTGCTCTTCGCGGCGGCTTCAGGGTGTATCGGCACGCTGCTCTTCCTACGTTCCCCGCCGTTGCGGGCCTGGCGTATCGAGCCGCGTGCTTCTGCAAGCGTCCTTGGCCCGCTAGGGCGGCCAAGGTTTTTGGTCCTGATCGCGATCATCCTTTGCTACTCGATGGCCTTCGGCCTGCTCGAGATCGGGGTGACCGCCTACGCGACCGAGAAGGGCCAGGCTGCGTTGGCAGGTGTGCTGCTCGGACTGATGAGCACTGGCAGCGCTCTCGGCGGAATAGCCTACGGTAGCCGAAGCTGGCACTTACCCCTGCCAAGCCAATTTGCGTTGATGCTGGGTTTGATGGGCGCCGGGCTGATGGTTCTCACGCTGCCATGGACGCCTTGGCCTTTCGCCTTTTGGTCGCTGTTCGCAGGCGTCGTCATGGCGCCTGCGCTCATCATTCAGTCGATGCTGGTGGGCAAAGTCGGCGCAGCCTAGCGAGATCACCGAGGCTTTTACCTGGTCGGCGAGTGCGCTGTTATCCGGGGTAGGCATCGGGATCGCAGCCGGCGGTGGCCTGCTCGAGCAATTTCGGTCGCCTGCGGTGCTCGCGGCGGGCGCGAGCGCGGCGCTGATCGCCGCAGCGGCCGCCGCGTTTATGCGGCGGGATTAGGCGGTCAGCCTTCCGTGCATCTCGCCGCGGCGCGCCTCGAGCGCCTCCGGCAGGTGCGTGCCCAGCTTGGCGAAGAGCTCGTCATGGGAGGCAAGCTCATCCTTCCACGCCGCACGATCGACGCGCGCCAGCTCGGCATACTGCGCGGGCGTGAGCTTCGCCTCGATTCCGGTCCAGTTGAGGTCTTCGAAGCGCGGCATGATGCCGAGCGGCGTCGGCGTCCCCGCGGCCTCGCCCTGAGAGCGCCGCGCGATCCACTGCAGCACGCGCATGTTCTCGCCAAACCCGGGCCAGATGAACTTGCCGTTCGCATCGCGTCGGAACCAGTTGACCCTGAAGATCTTGGGCGCCCGGGCAAGCCCTCGGCCGATCCTCAGCCAATGGCCGAAGTAGTCGCCCATGTTGTAACCGCAGAACGCGAGCATAGCCATCGGATCGCGCCGCACGACACCGACCTTTCCGGTGATCGCCGCAGTGGTTTCGGAGCCCAGCGTCGCCGCCATGTACACCCCGTCTTCCCAGCTTGGCGCTTCCACCACCAGCGGCACCGTGGTCGAGCGCCGTCCGCCGAACACGAACGCCGAGATCGGCACGCCAGCCGGATCCTCCCAATTCGGATCCATGGAGGGGCACTGCGCGGCGGGGACCGTGAAGCGCGCATTTGGGTGCGCCGCGAGCCGGCCCTTCTTGCCGTCTTCCGGCGTCCATTCCCTGCCCTGCCAATCGATCAGGCGCGCCGGCGGCTGCTCCGTCATTCCCTCCCACCACACGTCGCCGTCGGGCGTCAACGCAACGTTGGTGTAGATGACGTTGCTGTGGAGCATCTTCATCGCGTTGGGGTTCGTCTGCTCCGAGGTTCCGGGAGCGACGCCGAACAGACCGTACTCGGGATTGATCGCGTAGAGTCGGCCGTCCTTGCCCGGCTTGATCCACGCGATGTCTTCGCCGATGGTGGTGACCTTCCATTCCGCAAAGGCGGGCGGCGGGATCAGCATCGCGAGGTTGGTCTTGCCGCACGCCGAGGGGAACGCGGCCGCCAGATAGATCTTCTCGCCCTTCGGCGGCTGCATGCCGAGAATCAGCATGTGCTCGGCGAGCCAGCCCTCGTCGCGCGCCATCACCGAGGCGATGCGCAGCGCCAGGCACTTCTTGCCGAGGAGCGCGTTGCCGCCGTAGCCCGAGCCGAACGACCAGATCTCGCGCGTCTCCGGGAAATGGACGATCCACTTCTCCTGGTCGTTGCACGGCCAGGGAACATCCTTCTGTCCGGGCGCGAGCGGTGCGCCGACCGAGTGCACGCACGGCACGAACTCCCGGTCCTCGCCGAGCCACTCCGCGACCGCGCGACCCATGCGCGTCATTACCCGCATGCTGACGACGACGTACGGCGAATCGGAAATTTCTACGCCGATCTGCGCGATGTGCGAGCCGATCGGCCCCATCGAGAACGGCATCACGTACATCGTGCGGCCGCGCATGCAGCCGTCGAACAGCCGGTTCAGCGTCCGGCGCATCTCGATCGGATCGAGCCAATTGTTCGTCGGGCCCGCATCCTCCTTGCCCTTGCTGCAGATGAAGGTGCGTTCCTCCATGCGCGCCACGTCGCTCGGATGGGAGCGCGCCAGGTACGAGTTGGGCCGGCGCTTCTCGGAGAGTCGGACGAAGGTGCCGGCCGCGACCAGCTCGGCGCACAGGCGGTCGTATTCCGCCTCCGACCCGTCGCACCAGACGATCCGCTCGGGCTTGGCGAGGCGGGCGACTTCCGACACCCACTGGCGCAGCCCGCTGTGGCGAACCCAAGCGGGGGCATTCGACTGGTCGGCGGGAGCGGCGGCGGGTGCATTCATGCGTAGTGACTCCAAAAGCCAAACGGCCCAGCGCAAAGCCGGGCCGACTCATGGTAGCAACAGGACCGCGATTCTATCATCGGGGTGGTTGCGCCGACCGGCGGCGCACCCCTCTCGTTAGTACTAAAGTACTGGTTAAACATAGATTTAACGATTCGCAAGGCGCACTCTCACGGCGCGCGCGGCGCGAAACACCGGACCCGTGGTCATGATCACCACCAAGACCCGCAAGACATGCGCCGCTGTCACGAGCGGCACGCCGAGCTGCAGCACCTTCGCCGTGATGCACATTTCCGCGATGCCCCCGGGTGCCATGGCGAGGATCATGCTCGGAACCGACACACCTGCGGCGAGGCCGAGGGCCCAGCCGAATGCCGCGGAAACGAGCATCGCCACGATGACGCTCGCCAGCACCGCCGACACGTAGCGCGGAGCGCTCTCGAGCGAGCGGCGCTCGAAGCGGGCGCCGAGCGCGCAGCCGAGCAGCATCTGCGCCGGACTGGTGAACGCCGTCGGCAGCGACGAGAGCTCCACGCCGTGCACGGTGAGCGCGATCGTGGTCGCGAGCGGCCCGAAGAAAAAGGCGTTCGGCATGCGCAGCCGGTCGAGCAGCAAGGCCGCCATCGAGCCGACGGCAAGCAGGGTGGCGAGACCGTGCCAGCGCAGCGGCACCGCCACCTGCGCGTAGGTATCGGCGCCGTGCGCGCCGGAATAGGTCATCGCGAACGGAACCGCGATCACCACGATGAGCACGCGCAGCGATTGCGCGAGCGCGATGCGATCGACCCGCGCGTGGAAGCGCTCTCCCAGGATGGCCATCTCCGCGGCGCCGCCGGGGACACTGGCGAAGAACGCGGTTTTCGCATCGACGCCGGAAGCGCGGCTGAGGACCCAGCCGCCGAGCACGCCGAGAAAAATGGCGACCAGCGCCGCCGCCATCAGCAGCCACCAGTGCTCGCCGACCTCGCGCCCGACCATGGGGGTGAAATACAGCCCGAGCGCGGTTCCGATGACGATCTGGCCGAGCGCGCGTCCCCCCGGCGGGCCGCGCAGCTCGGCGCCCGCGAAGTTGCAAGCCGCCATCGCGAGGAGCGGGCCGGTCATCCAAGGCAGCGGCATCCTGAGCCAGGCGAACGTCGCGCCCACGGCCGCGCACAGCGCGAGCGCGAGGGCGGGATTGACCCAGCTATCGCGCGCCGGTCTCACTTGCCCACGGTCACTTGCCGATGCAGAAGCGGCCGAAGATCTCGCCGAGCAAGTCGTCCGAGGTGAATTCGCCGGTGATGGTGCCGAGCGCGGTGTGCGCGAGGCGCAGCTCCTCGGCGAAGACCTCCCAGCGCTCGAGCTCGCGGCGCGCGGCGTCGAGATGGGCGCGCGCCTTTTCAAGCGCGCGTAGATGGCGCTCGCGCGCGAGAAACACCGACTCGCCAGCCGCGGACCAGCCGGCGGCGGCGAGGATCGCCGCGCGCAGCTCTTCGAGTCCCTGCCCGGTCTTCGCCGAGACCGCGAGCGCGCCTTGCGGCCGCGCGAAGCGCGGCGCGAGGTCGAGCTTGTTGTAGACCAGGATTCGTTCGGCCTGCGTCGCGATCGGCGGCAGCGAGCGCGGCGCGGCGCCCGCTTCCTCCACCACCAGGACGAGATCCGCCAGCGCGAGCTCGCGACGCGTGCGCTCGACGCCGAGGCGCTCGACCTCGTCGGCCGATTCGCGCAGCCCCGCGGTATCGACCAGCGTGAGCGGCACGCCTTCGATCTGGATGGGCTCGCGCAGCGCATCGCGCGTGGTGCCGGCGATCGGCGTCACGATCGCGCGCTCCTCGCCGGCGAGGCGGTTGAGCAGGCTGGACTTGCCGACGTTGGGGCGCCCGGCGAGCACGACGTGGATGCCGCTGCGCAGAAGGCTCCCTTCGCGGCTCCTCGCGAGGACCTCGTCCAGGGCCTTTCCTACGTTGCCTAACCGGAAAGCGGCATCCGTGCGATGCACGACATCCACCTCCTCCTCCGGGAAATCGAGCATCGCCTCGGTGAGCGCGCGTAACTCGACCAGACGGGAAGCCAGGGCCTGAACCGCCGCCGAAAATTCTCCGCTGAGGGAGCGCAGCGCGGCGCGCGCCGCCTGCTCGCTCGAGGCTTCGATCAGGTCGGCCACCGCCTCGGCCTGCGCCAGGTCGAGCCTGCCGTTCAGGAACGCTCGCCGCGTGTACTCGCCCGGATCGGCGAGCCGCGCGCCGGCGTCGAGGCAGGCGCGCAAGAGCGTCTGCATCACCACGGGGCCGCCATGGCCCTGCAACTCGAGCACCGCTTCTCCCGTATAGGAATGCGGCGCCGGGAAATAGAGCGCGAGACCTTGGTCGATCTCCTCTCCACGCGCGTTACGAAAGCGTGCGAACCGGGCTTCCCGCGGCGCCGGCAGGGAGCCCACGACCAGGCTCGAAATCTCGGGCACTTTCGGCCCCGAGATGCGAACCACTCCGATGCCGCCACGACCAGGGGGCGTGGCGATCGCCGCGATGGTGTCCTGTCCTACGGGATCGGAGTCGCGGTCGAGCCGCTCAGCGCTTGGCATGGGCAGGCTTGTCGCGTTCGAACATGCGCTGGATCTGCCACTGCTGGAGGATCGAAAGGATGTTGTTGACCAGCCAGTAAAGCACCAAGCCGGCGGGGAAGAAGAAAAAGAAGATGCTGAAGACGAACGGCATGAACTTCATGACCTGGGCCTGGACCGGATCCGGTGGCACCGGGTTCATTTTGGTCTGCAGCACCATCGTCGCGGTCATGAGAATCGGCAGCACGTAGTAGGGATCGAGCGCCGCAAGGTCGTGGATCCACAGGATGAAGGGCGCGTGCCGCAGCTCGATCGCCGCGAGCAGCACCCAGTACAGGGCGATGAAGACCGGGATCTGCACCAGGATCGGGAAGCAGCCGCCGAGCGGGTTGATCTTCTCAGTCTTGTAGAGCTCCATCATTGCCTGGTTCATCTTCTGGCGGTCGTGCGCGTACTGCTCGCGGAGCTTGGTGAGGCGCGGCGTGACCAGCTTCATCTTCGCCATCGACTTGTAGCTCGCGGCCGAGAGCGGGAAGAAAATAAGCTTGATCGTCACCGTGAGAAGAATGATCGCCACGCCCCAGTTCCCGCTGAGAGCGTGGTACTGCTGCAGCAGCCAAAAGAGCGGCCAGGCGATGATCGCGAGGAAGCCGTAATCGACCACCAGGTCGAACCCGGGCGCCGCCGCGCGCAGGCGCCGCTGCTCCTGCGGCCCGGCATAGAGCGGCACCGATACGCGCGCCGACGCGCCCGGCGCGACGCTGGCCGGGAACATCAGCCGGCCGGCGTAGCTGCCATCGGGGCGTTTTTCGGTGACGTAATCGCGCGGCGCGGCCTCGGGCGGGAGCCACGCCGAGACGAAATAATGCTGCACGAAAGCGAGCCAGCCGTTGTCCGCCTGCTTCACGTGGTCGGACTTGCCCTTGTCGAGGTCGGTGAGGTGAACCTTCTGGTACTTGTGCTCGTTCGTGTACACGCCGAAGCCGATGAAGCTCTGCGCGCCGAACGTGGACGCGACGCTATTCGTCGGGACATCCGGCTTGCCGTCGTGCGTGAGCTGGAAATAGGCATACGTCGAGGCCGCCGCGCTGCCCGCATTGCGCATCTCGAGCGCGATGTCGATCACATAGCTGTCGCGCTTGAACGTGTAGATCTTGGTCACCTCCAGGCCATCCTTGCCCGAAGCTGAGAGTCGTAGCTCGACTGCGTCGCGGCCAGGGCCGAGGGCGCGCTCGCCGGGTTGCGCGCGCCACAGCGTTCGGTGGTTGGGCCCGGCGTCGCCGGCGAGCCCGCTTTGGGCTTCGTAGTGGTGCTCGGGCCCGAGAAGCTCGAACGGCTTGGTCGGATCCTTCGAATCCTTATGCTGGAGAAGCTCCACGCGCTTCAGCGTGCCACCAAGGGTGTCGACCTCGGCCACCATGAGGTCGGTCGTCATCCGGATCGTCTCGCCCTTCGCAGCAGCATCTACGCCGGGTACGGCGCTCGCCGCAGGCGCCGCAGGCTTGGCTGTGTCCGGGGCAGCGGGCTTTGCCGGCTCCGGTACCCCCTGCTGCGCGGAGGGCGGCGTAGCCGGGGGCTTGGGCCGCCCCTGCTTGTCCCACGCCTCCCACAGCATCAGCAGCGAAAAGCTGAAGATGAAAAGCAGGATCAGTCTTTGAGTATCCATCTTCACTTCAAGGCACCGGGTCGTACCCGCCGGGATGCCATGGTCCGCAGCGGCAAACCCGCCAGGCGCTCAGCAGACCGCCCCGCCAGGCACCATGGCGGGCGAGCGCCTCGTGCGCGTAGTCCGAGCAGCTCGGGTGAAAGCGGCAGGCGCGCGGCAGAAGCGGGCGCAGGCACCACTGGTACGCCCGCACAGCGCCGAGCAGGAGGCGGGCGCTCATGCGGTGGCCAGCGAGGCGAGGATGCCGCGAAGGCGCACGATCATGCGGGGGGACGGCTCGATCCCGTACGGCGGTCGCACCAGCAGGTCGATCGCGCCGAGCCGGTCCTGCTCAAGACGAAACGCCTCGCGGATGCAGCGCTTGATGCGGTTGCGCTCGCTCGCCCGAGCGGCGTGCTTGCGCGTCACCAGCAGGCCGAGGCGCGGCCCGCCCGCATCGCGGCTTTCCAAGTAGAAGGTATAGCCAGCCACTTTTTTTTGCCTGCCGTCGCGCAGCAGGCGTTCGAATTGCGCTTTTTGCGTGAGGCGCCGGCCCGCGCCGAGCCCGAGGCGCTTGTCGCCCGCGGCTAGAGCCCGAGCCGCCGGCGACCCCGCGCACGGCGGTTGCGCAGCACCGCGCGCCCGCCGCGGGTGCCGCTGCGCACGAGAAAGCCGTGGCGCCGCGCGCGCCGTGTCTTGGAGGGTTGGTAGGTCCGCTTCGTCGCCATCGCCGGTCCGAAAAAGGGCGGTATTAGAGCGCGCGCGTCAATGCGTTGTCAAATGTGCGTGCGGAATGTTTTCAGCGTGTTCGGCGCGCCGCGGCGCTGTGGATAACCCGGGGGCAAGAAGGTAAAATTCGTCCTCGACTAGGCGAATCACCTAGGGCCTACCAACCGGGCCAATTACAAGATGCACAACCTCTGGGATGCTTGCCTGCGTCGGCTCGAGCAGGAGCTCCCCGCGCAGCAATTCAACACGTGGATTCGGCCGCTTGCGCCGGAGGCCGACGGGGCGAGCGACACGCTGGTGCTCGCCGCGCCCAATCGCTTCGTGCTCGAGCTGGTTCGAGAGCGCTTTGCCGCCCGCATCGAGCGGCTCGCTACCGAGGCGAGCGGCCGCGAGCTCGGCCTGAGGCTGGTGCTTGCGCGCGCCCCCGAAATGCTGCCGCGCACGACCGCCGCGCCGGCCCGCGCTAGCGCCGAGGTCGCCCCCGCGCCCGAGCGCGGACGGCTCAATCGCGGCTTTACCTTCGACAGCTTCGTCACCGGCAAGGCGAACCAGCTCGCGCGGGCGGCCGCCATCCAGGTGGCGGAGAACCCCGGTATCTCCTACAACCCGCTGTTCATTTACGGCGGGGTGGGCCTTGGCAAGACTCACCTGCTGCAGGCGATCGGCAACCATCTCGCCGACGGCCGCCCGCAGGCGCGCATCCGCTACAGCCACGCCGAGCAATACGTTACCGACGTAGTGCGCGCTTACCAGCAGAAGTCGTTCGACGAGTTCAAGCGCTATTACCACTCCCTGGATCTCCTGCTCATCGACGACATCCAGTTCTTCTCGAACAAAGGGCGCACGCAGGAGGAATTCTTCTACGCCTTCAACGCCCTAGTCGAGGCCCACAAGCAGATCGTCATCACCTGCGATACCTACCCCAAGGAGATCGCCGGCATGGAGGAGCGCCTGATCTCGCGCTTCGGCTGGGGCCTCACCGTGGCGATCGAGCCGCCGGAGCTCGAGATGCGCGTGGCGATCGTGCTGAAGAAGGCCGAGGCGGATTCGATTGCGCTGTCCGAGGACATCGCCTTTTTCATCGCCAAGCACATCCGGTCGAACGTGCGCGAGCTCGAAGGCGCGCTGAAGAAGGTGCTCGCCTTCGCGCGGTTCAACGCGCGCGAACTCTCGCTCGACCTCGCCAAGGAAGCCCTGCGCGACATCCTCAACGTCGCAAGCCGTCAGGTGAGCGTCGAAGGGATCCAGAAGACCGTCGCCGAGTATTTCAAGATCAAGATCTCCGACATGCATTCGAAAAAGCGCAACCGCAACGTGGCCCGGCCGCGGCAGGTTGCCATGGCGCTCGCGAAGGACCTCACCCAGATGAGCCTTCCGGAAATCGGCGAGGCCTTCGGCAACCGCGACCACACCACGGTCCTGCACGCCTGCCGCACGATCGCCAGCCTGCGCAAGCAGGACACCGGGCTCAACCGCGACTACCTTATCCTCGAGCAGGTGCTCAAAGGATGAGGAAGCTGTGCGCGAAGACCGAACAAGCTGTGGGTAACTTGGCAGCCGCGGCAACGGCGAAATTCTGTCCACCGCGCCGCACAGCGGTTCCACAGCTTACAAAGAGGCTCGCACGCACGCCAAGCCTTTGCCTCACAAGCACGTTTCCGCGTTACCCCACGCCGGTGGCGCCTCTATTACCTATTACTAGTTATAGATACAGAAGGTAACGAACAAATGGTTCTGGTCAAAGCAAAGCGCGACGAGATCCTCGTACCCCTTTCGGCGGTGAGCGGAATCATCGAGCGCCGCCATACCCTGCCGATCCTGTCCAACGTGCTGATCGAGCGCGTCGGCGGAAACCTGTCGTTCGTCGCCACCGATATCGAGATCCAGATCACCGCGAAGAGCGGCCTCGAGGCCGCCGCCGAATCCCATTCCATCACCGTGGGCGCGCGCAAGCTGCTCGACATCCTGCGGGCGCTGCCGGACTCGGCCGAGGTGAGCCTGCAGCAGCAGGACAAGAAGCTCCTGGTCAAGGCGGGGCGAAGCCGGTTCTCGCTGCAAAGCCTGCCGGCAGAGGATTTCCCGAAGCTCGCCAAGCCGGCCGGCGAGGCCGCGCGCTTCAAGCTCGAGCAGAGGGCGCTGCGGCGCCTGCTCTCGCTGGTCCAGTACGCCATGGCGCAGCAGGACATCCGCTACTACCTGAACGGGCTGCTGATGGTGGTCGAAGACCGCAGCCTCAAGCTCGTCGCCACCGACGGTCACCGGCTGGCGCTCGCGACCCTGAAGCTCGCGGCGGACCTGCCGCGCCAGGAAGTAATCGTGCCGCGAAAGACGGTGCTCGAGCTCTCCAAGCTGCTCGCCGACAGCGACGATGAAGTGAGCATCCAGCTTTCATCGACTCAGGCGGCGTTCAGCTTCGGCTCGGTCGAGCTGGTGTCGAAGCTCGTCGACGGCAAGTTTCCGGACTACACCCGCGTGATTCCGGCCCAGCACAAGAACCGGCTGCAGATCGAACGCGAGCCGCTGCGCCAGGCGCTGCTGCGCGCCGCGATCCTCTCGAACGAGAAGTTCCGCGGCGTGCGCTGGGTGCTGGGAGAGGGCAGCCTGAAGATCGTGTCCTCCAACGCCGAGCAGGAGGAGGCGCACGAGGAGTTGGAAGTGAAGTATTCCGGCGACGCGCTCGACATCGGGTTCAACGTCAATTACCTGCTCGACGTCCTGAACAATGTGCCAGGCGCCGAGGTCGAGTGCGCCTTCGGCGACTCTTCGTCGAGCGCGCTGATCTCGTATGCGTCGGAGAAGGACTTCAAGTACGTCGTCATGCCGATGAGGATCTAGCGCTTTGTCCGAACAGGAAAAACCAGGGCAGCCGGAAAAGCCCGACAGGCCGGAAAAGCCCGACGCCAACGAATACGGCTCGGACTCGATCAAGGTCCTGAAGGGCCTCGAGGCGGTGCGCAAGCGTCCCGGCATGTACATCGGCGACACCTCCGACGGCACGGGCCTCCACCACATGGTGTTCGAGGTCGTGGACAACGCGGTCGACGA
>Ga0075429_100000038_pt1 | contig 61240 bp, 47 predicted proteins | sample RhiMetdeltSRZDD3_FD_75295 | JGI IMG/M metagenome (GOLD analysis project Ga0075429, IMG submission 75295) | Populus rhizosphere microbial communities from Tennessee, USA - Rhizosphere MetaG P. deltoides SRZDD3 | ecosystem: Host-associated > Plants > Roots > Rhizosphere > Soil | place: USA...
AGGAGGGACGCGGTCACACCCGCGCTGGCGTGCGCGGCGCGTCGGCCACCTGTCGCACGGCCGCATCGAGCAGCTGCACCACCCGCGCCTGCGCCTCGCCCAGCGCGGCGCGCTGCGCTTGCGCGCAGGCGGCGTGCGCCGCCGCGTCGGCCTCGCACTGCAACGCGGCGAACACCTGGCGCAAGCGCCCGTGGGCGGCCGCCCGGTCCTCCGCGCTCGCCCCGTCCGAAGGCAGGCCCGCCTCGGCGGCGCGTGCGCTGGCGATCGCCTCGTCGCGGCGGCCGAGGTGCAGCTCGCACCACGCGATGTCCGCCTGCAGCACCGCCGGCGGCACGGCCGGCGCGCCGTCGGGGGGCGCGTCGAGGTGCCGCCGCAGCGGGCCGAGCGCCTCCTCGAAGCGCTCCTGCGCCGCGAGCAGTTGCGCGCGCATTACCAGCGCGAGCGCGCGCGACGCCGTGTGGCCCGCATGCGCGTCGAAGTGCTCGCTGGATTCGAGGCTCATCTGCGCCTGGCGCAGCGCCATGGCGTCGGCGGGCAGCAGCTCGGCGCCGAAGATGGACGCCATGCGCGCCTGCCGGCCGGCGATCCAGGCGCGATGCTTCAGCAGGGCGCCGAGGGTGGTGTCGTCGCCCTCCGCGGTGGCGTGCTCGTGCGCGCGGCGGTACCACGGCTGCGCGCGCTCCAGCCGTGCGCCCCAGTGGTAGCCCTGGGCGACGACGAGCGATGCGCGCGCGCGCGCCGCATGGTCGTCGGGCTGCGCTTCCTGGAGCGCCTCGGCGGCGTGACGCGCCATGCCGGCGAACTCCTCGCACACGCCGTCGGTGTGCGCGAGCCACGCGGCGGAAAGCGCGATGAGCGGCCGCACGCGCGCCGCGGACGCGAGCGCGTACGCGCGCTGGATGCGGTCACGCGCGGCCGGGGGATGGCGGCCCAGCTCGACCATGCCGTCGGCCAAGCACATCCACACCCCCAGCGCCGGGCTGTGGGTGGCGGTGCCGCGCGAGCGCAGCTGCGCGAGCGCGGCCGCGGCCTCCTCGGCGCAGCCCATGCGCGCCAGCAGCGCGGCGCGCTCGGCGCCGAGGCAGGCGGCCTCCAGCGCATCGCGCGACGCGGCGAGGGACGCGTCCAGCCGCAGCAGCAGGCGCGACTTCACGGGCGTCATGGGTGCACCGCACGGCCGTGCGCGCTCATGACATCAGCCTCGCGAGCGCTTCGCGGTACTTCGCGGCGGTCTTCTCGACGACCTCGGGCGGCAGCGGCGGGGCGGGCGGCTGCTTGTTCCAGGGCCGGCCGCCGACGCTGGCCTGCTCCAGCCAGTCGCGCACGAACTGCTTGTCGTAGCTGGGGGGGTTGCGGCCTTCGCGCAGTGCCGCTTCGTAGCCCTCGACGGGCCAGAAGCGAGACGAGTCGGGCGTGAGCACTTCGTCCATCAGCACCAGCGTGCCGCGCTCGTCGAGGCCGAACTCGAACTTCGTGTCCGCGATGATGATGCCCTTGGCGAGCGCGATGTCGGCCGCGGTGACGTACAGGCGGATCGCGGTGTCGCGCACCTGGGCGGCGAGCTCGGCGCCCACCGTGTCCGCCATGCGCTCGAACGAGATGTTCTCGTCGTGCTGCCCCATCTCGGCCTTGGTGGCGGGCGTGAAGATGGGCGCGGGCAGCTTGCTCGCGTTCGACAGGCCCGGCGGCAGCGCCACGCCGCACACCGCGCCCGACTGCCGGTACTCGGACCACCCGCTGCCCGCGAGATAGCCGCGCACCACCGCCTCGACGGGCAGCCCCTTCAGGCGCTTGACGAGCATGGAGCGGCCGCGCACCTGCGCGCGCTCCTCGGGGCGGACCACGCTCTGCGGGTCGTCTCCGGTGAGGTGGTTGGGCACGATGTGCTGCAGGTGCCCGAACCAGAACAGCGCCATCTGCGTGAGCAGCTCGCCCTTGCCCGGGATGGGTTCGCCCAGCACCACGTCGAACGCGCTCAGCCGGTCCGTGGCGACCATCAGGAGGCGGTCCGCGCCGACGGCGTAGTTGTCTCGCACCTTGCCGCGCGCGAGCAGCGGCAGCGACGTGATCGACGAGTTGAGCAGTGCGTTTGTCATGGTGTTGCCGGCCGTGCGGCCGATGCCCCCAACGTGAAGCGGAACGCGAAGGCCATTGTAGTGAGCGCCCTCTCGCCGAGGACGCATGAAAAAGGGCGCCGCGCGGGCGCCCTCGTCGACGGAAAGGAAGCGCGGCTCACAGCCTGTGAACGATCCGCCTGCGAACGGTCGGCTCGGCTCTGAGCGAGCCGACTCCGCGGCACAGCTTCGCAGATCGGTCGCTGCGTCGGCTCAGGCCGTGACGCGCTGCGCCAGCTCGCCCTTCGCATAGCGCGACGCGATCGCCTGCAGCGGCTCGGCCTTGATCTTGCCGGCCTGGCCTTCGCAGCCGAACTCCACGTAGCGCTGGCGGCAGATCTGCTTGGCGGCCTCGCGCGCGGGCTTCATCCAGTCGCGCATGTCGAACTTGTCCGGGTTCTCGGCCATGAACTTGCGCACCGCGCCGGTCATCGCGAGGCGGATGTCGGTGTCGATGTTGATCTTGCGCACGCCGTGCTTGATGGCTTCCTGGATCTCGCTCACCGGCACGCCGTAGGTCTCCTTCATCGCGCCGCCGTGCTTGCGGATCACCTCGAGCAGCTCCTGCGGCACGCTGCTGGAGCCGTGCATCACGAGGTGCGTGTTCGGGATGCGCTTGTGGATCTCCTTGATGCGATCGATGGCGAGGATGTCGCCGGTGGGCTTGCGGCTGAACTTGTACGCGCCGTGGCTGGTGCCGATGGCGATGGCGAGCGCGTCGAGCTGCGTGCGCTTGACGAAGTCGGCGGCCTGCTCCGGGTCGGTCAGGAGCTGGTCGCGCGTCATGGTGGCCTCGGTGCCGTGGCCGTCCTCCTTGTCGCCGCGCATGGTCTCGAGCGAGCCGAGGCAGCCGAGCTCGCCCTCTACGGTGACGCCCACGCGGTGCGCCAGCTCGACCACCTTCCTGGTGACGTCGACGTTGTAGTCGTAGCTGGCGATGGTCTTGCCGTCGGCCTCGAGCGAGCCGTCCATCATCACGGAGCTGAAGCCGAGGTCGATGGCGCCCTGGCACACGTCGGGGCTCTGGCCGTGGTCCTGGTGCATGACCAGCGGGATCCTCGGATACGCCTCGATCGCCGCCTGGATGAGGTGCTTGATGAACGACTCCCCGGCGTACTTGCGGGCGCCGGCGCTGGCCTGCAGGATGACCGGCGCACCGACCTCGTCGGCGGCCGACATGACGGCCTGCACCTGCTCGAGGTTGTTCACGTTGTAGGCCGGAATGCCGTAGCCGTGTTCGGCGGCGTGGTCCAGCAGCTGGCGCATGGAGACGAGTGGCATGGTGAATTCCCGGGGGTTGGTGGAACGAAGGAATGTCGCGGTCGTGGGGGCCGTCGAGGCGGGCGCAGCCGCGCCGTGACGGCGATTCTATCGACGGGTGGAGGCGGCACGCGCGGCGGGCGACGCCGGGCCGCGCGGGGCGTCGGCGCGGCGTGGCCGCCTTCGCGCCGTCGAGAGGCGACCGCCTACGACGCTCGCTCCGCGTGATACCCGGCCGCGCGCGCCGCCTCCAGGATCTCCCCGATGTGCGCCGCCCCGCGCGTGTGCACCACCACCTCGATCTGCGCGCGCTCCACCGACAGCGAGGTGAACGCGCGCTGGTGCTGCACCTCGTCGATGTTGGCGCCCAGCCGCCCCAGCAGCGCGGCCACGTCGGCCAGCGCGCCCGGAACGTCGCGCACGTCGAAGCGCAGGCGGGCCAGGCGGCCCGCCTTCACCATGCCGCGCTCGATGATCTCGGCCAGCACCAGCGGCTCGATGTTGCCGCCGGACAGGATGAGCCCCACCTTGCGCCCGGCGAAGCGCGCGCGGTGCTTCATCAGCGCCGCCAGCCCCACCGCGCCGGCGCCTTCGACCACCGTCTTCTCGATCTCGAGCAGCATCAGGATCGCCTGCTCGATGTCGTCCTCGCCGACCAGCAGCACGTCGTCGACGCGCTCGCGGATCAGCGGCAGCGTGAGCGCCCCCGGCTCGCGCACGCCGATGCCGTCGGCGATGGTGGCCTGCGCGCTCGCATGGTGCTCGCCGTGCATCGCGTTCCACACGGCGGGGAAGCGCTCGGTCTGCACGCCGATCACCTGGATGTCGGGCTTCAGTGCGCGCGCGGCCGTGGCGACGCCGCTCACCAGGCCGCCGCCGCCGATCGCCACGACCAGCGTGTCGATCGACGGCTGCGCGTGCAGCATCTCCAGCCCGATGGTGCCCTGCCCCGCGACGACCGCGAGGTCGTCGAACGGATGGACCACCGTGAGGCCGCGCTCGACGGCGAGCCGCAGCCCGTGCGCGCGCGCGTCGTCGAAGGTGTCGCCCTCGAGCACGACATCGGCGCCGAAGCGCCGCGTGTTCTCGACCTTCACCGCCGGCGCGAAGCGCGGCATCACGATCGTCGCCGGGATGCCCAGCCGCTCGGCGTGGTACGCGACGCCTTGCGCGTGGTTGCCGGCCGAGACCGCGAGCACGCCGCGCGCACGCTCCTCGGCCGTGAGCTGCGCCAGCTTGTTGAGCGCGCCGCGCTCCTTGAACGACGCGGTGAACTGCAGGTTCTCGAACTTCAGGAACACGTTGCAGCCCGCGATCGACGACAGCGTGCGCGACGGCATGCACGGCGTGTCGAGCACCTGCCCCGCGAGGCGTTCGGCCGCGGTGCGGATGTCCGCGACGGCGAGGGTCATCGCGACCGGTCCGCGCTCATCCCACCCGCCCCACCTTCAGCATGTTGGTGCCGCCGGGATACCCCATCGGCTCGCCGCACGTGATGCCGTAGGTGTCCCCCGGCTTCAGCACGCCGCGCTCGACCAGCAGCGCCTCGGCGCGCGCCAGCGCCTCGTCGCGGTCGGTGTAGTTGGGCATGAGGATCGGCGTGACGTTGCGGTAGAGCGCCATCTTGCGCTGGCTCACCGGCTGCGCGGTGAGCGCGTAGATCGGCACCTTGATCTTGTGCCGGCTCATCCACAGCGCCGTCGAGCCCGACTCGGTGAGCGCCATGATGGCCTTGCAGCCGAGGTGGTGCGCGGTGAACAGCGCGCCCATCGCGATCGACTGGTCGATGCGGCCGAAGCGCTTGTTGGTGAAATCGGTGTCGATCGAGTCGTCGTCCGCGCGCTCGGCCTCCAGCGCGATGGCGGCCATCTGCTCGATGGTCTCCACCGGGTACTTGCCGGCCGCCGTCTCGGCCGAGAGCATCACCGCGTCGGTGCCGTCGAGCACCGCGTTGGCCACGTCGCTCACCTCGGCGCGCGTGGGCACCGGGTTGACGATCATCGACTCCATCATCTGCGTGGCGGTGATGACGACCTTGTCCATCTCGCGCGCCATGCTGATCATGCGCTTCTGCAGCGCCGGCACCGCGGCGTTGCCCACTTCCACCGCGAGGTCGCCGCGCGCCACCATGATGCCGTCGCTCGCCCTGAGGATCGACTCGAGCACCGGGATCGCCTCGCTGCGCTCGATCTTGGCGATCATCCCCGGCTTGTGGCGCCACTTCTCGCCCGCCACGTTGGCGAGCTGGCGCGCCATCTCCATGTCGGTGGAGCTCTTCGGGAAGCTCACCGCGAGGAACTCGCACTGGAAGCTCATCGCGGTCTTGATGTCCTCCATGTCCTTGGCGGTGAGCGCCGGCGCGGTGAGGCCGCCGCCCGCCTTGTTGATGCCCTTGTTGTTCGAGAGCGCCCCGCCCACCACCACGCTGGTGTGCACCTCGTCGCCGTGCACCGCCTCCACGGTCAGCTTGAGCAGGCCGTCGTTGAGCAGCAGCGTGTCGCCGGGCTTCACGTCGCGCGGCAGCTCCTTGTAGTCCAGGCCCACGCGCTCGTTGGTGCCGGGCGCGGTGGACGCGGCGTCGAGGATGAAGCGCTGGCCCGGCACGAGCTGGGTCTTGCCGTCCTCGAACTTGCCGACGCGGATCTTCGGGCCCTGCAGGTCGGCCATGATGGCCACTTCCTTGCCCACCGTGCGCGCCACCTCGCGCACCATCGCGGCACGGTCGATGTGGTCCTGCGCGGTGCCGTGCGAGAAGTTGAGGCGCACGACGTCGACGCCCGCGCGGAGCATCTGCGCGAGCACCTCCGGGGAGCTCGACGAGGGGCCGAGGGTGGCGACGATCTTGGTGGCTCGCACCATGGGGGCTTCCTTCGCTCTTCTTGGAGGGGGCGGGCTCAGCCGCGGGCGCGCTTCTCGAGGATCTCGAAGGCGGGCAGCGTCTTGCCTTCGAGCACCTCGAGGAAGGCGCCGCCGCCGGTGGAGATGTAGCCGATGTCCTTCTCGATGCCGTACTTCGCGATCGCGGCCAGCGTGTCGCCGCCGCCCGCGATGCTGAACGCCGAGGACGCAGCGATGGCGCGCGCGATGGTCTCGGTGCCCTTGGCGAACGCGTCGAACTCGAACACGCCCACGGGGCCGTTCCACACGATCGTGCCGGCCGCCGTCAGCTGCGCGGCCAGCTGCGCCGCGGTCTTCGGGCCGATGTCGAGGATGAGGTCGTCGTCGGCCACGTCGGCGGCCGCCTTCACGGTGGCGGGCGCGTCGGCCGCGAAGGCCTTCGCGGTGACCACGTCGACGGGGATCGGCACGGCGGCGCCGCGCGCCTTCATGGCGTCGATCACCGCCTTGGCCTGGTCCACCAGGTCCGGCTCGGCCAGCGACTTGCCGATGGGCAGCCCGCTCGCCTTCATGAAGGTGTTGGCGATGCCCCCGCCCACGATGAGCTGGTCCACCTTGGCGGCGAGCGCCTGCAGGATCGTGAGCTTGGTGCTCACCTTGCTGCCCGCGACGATGGCGACCAGCGGACGCCTGGGGTTGGCCAGCGCGCGCGAGATGGCGTCGATCTCCGCCGCGAGCAGCGGGCCGGCGCACGCCGCCTTGGCGAACTGCGCGATGCCGTAGGTCGAGGCTTCCGCCCGGTGCGCCGTGCCGAAGGCGTCGTGCACGAAGATGTCGCACAGCGCGGCCATCCTGCGCGAGAGCTCCTCGCTGTTCTTCTTCTCGCCCTTGTTGACGCGGCAGTTCTCCAGCAGCACCACCTGCCCGGGCTGCACGTCGACGCCGTCCACCCAGTGCGCCACCAGCGGCACGTCGCGGCCCAGCAGCTCGCTCATGCGCCGCGCCACCGGCGCGAGCGAGTCGGCCGGCCTGAGCTCGCCCTCGGTGGGCCGGCCCAGGTGCGAGGTGACCATCACCGCCGCCCCCGCCTTCAGCGCCATCTCCACGCAGGGCATGGAGGCCCGCACGCGCGTGTCTTCGGTGATGCGGCCGGCATCGTCCAGCGGCACGTTGAGGTCGGCGCGGATGAAGACGCGCTGGCCGGCGGCGCGGCCCTGGTCGACGAGGTCTGCGAAGCGGATGACGTTCATGTGTGTGGCTGGCCCGAGGAGTGCGACCCGCGGATTCTAGAGACCGGGCCGGCGGCGGGCGCTGCGCGGCGGGCGGCCCCGCGCGCGGCGCGGGCTCACCAGCCCAGGCCGAGCTTGAGCGGCAGCAGCACCGCCATCCCGCCGAGGATCGTGCCGAGGATGCCGCGCCGCCGGAACCAGTAGGCGGCGGCCGCGCCCGCCGCGTAGAGGCGGGCGTCGCGCCACGTGTCCACGAGGTGGCCCTGCGTCATCACGATCTCGGGCACCAGCACCGCCGCGATCGCCGCCAGCGGCGCGTAGCGCAGGCCGCGCTGCACCCAGCCCGGCAACGCGAGCTCCCGATCGGACAGCAGGAAGAACGAGCGCGTCACGAGCGTGATCGCCGCCAGGCCGACGATGGCGAGGAACGCTTCGCCGCCGCTCACGACGAAGCCTCCTGCGCGCGCACGCCCGGTGCGCCGCGCCCGCGTGCCGCCACGCCGGAAAGCAGGTGGCGCACGCGGCGGCCGGCGTCGCCGCCGCCGTCGATCATCAGGCCCACGCACACCGCGGCGGCGATGGCCACGACGATGTGCAGCTTGAAGGGCAGCGCGAACGCGGCCACCGCCGCGGCGCCGGCCACGAGCGCGGCCAGCGCGGTCGCCTTGTCCGACACCAGCGAGCAGGCGAGCCCGAGCAGCGCCAGCACGCCCGCGAAACCCAGGCCCCATTCGGTGGGAATCACGTCGGCCAGCAGGATGCCGGCGATGGACGGCAGCTGCCACGCCGCCCAGTTGACCGCGGCGCCGCCGCAGAAGTACTCGAGCTGGCCCTCGTCGTCGCGCGCCTCCTGGAATCGCTTCATGAACAGCACGTAGATCAGGTCCGCCGAGAAGAATCCCAGCGCGAGCCGCCGCCCGAGGGGCAAGCGCTTGAAGAACGGCCGCCATTGCGCGCTGAAGATCACGAAGCGCAAGTTGACGCAGAGCGCCGTGGCCCAGATCACCCAGAGCGGCGCGCCCACGGTCATGAGCGGGACGGCGGCAAGCTGGGCGCTGCCGGCGAACACCGCCAGGCTCATGAACAGGGCGAGCGGGACGGACAGGCCGCCCTTGACCATGGCGACGCCGGTGACGAGGCCCCAGGCGGCGATGCCGAGGCTCACCCCGGCCATCTCCTTCGCCCCGGTGCGCAACTGCGGGTGCCGCAACGCGGCGCGGACGGATGACATGCCGCGATTGTCCGCGCTCCCGCAAAGACCCCGCGCCGGCGGCCCGCGAGCGGGCGGATTCAACGCCGCGACACCGTCCCGCTGCCGGCCACCGCCTGGCTCACGGTCGCCTCGCCCGTGTAGGTGACGTCTCCGCTGCCGGCGATGGACACCGCCAGGGTGCGGCGCGCATGCACCTGCGCGTCCCCGCTGCCCGCGATGCTCACGTCCACCCGGTCGGCGGGCAGCTCGCTCGCGGCCACGCCGCCGCTGCCCGTGATCGAGACGGCGAGCGCGCCGGCGCGTCCGCTCGCCTGCACGTCGCCGCTGCCCGCGAGCGCGAGCGCGAGCGACTGCGCCTCCAGCCCGCGCAGCGCGACATCGCCCGAGCCGTCGAGCCGCACCTTCAGGCCGCTCACCTTCAGCCCCTCGGCGAGCGCGTCGCCCGCGCCGCTCACCCGCAGCGCCTCCAGCGTGACGACGTCCACGGTGACGACGATGCGCTCGCGCGTGGCATAGCCCGTGCCCCGGCGCAGGGCGATCTCCAGGGTGGGCAGGCCGTCGCGCTCCGTCACCCGGGTCTCGACCAGCGCGAGCAGGTTGTCGTCCGCGCGCACCTCCACCGCCTCGCGGGCGCGCTGGCGCACCACGAGGTGCATGGCGGACTGCAGGTGCACGGCGCGCAATGGCGGCACCGCGCGCGGCTCGGTCACGATGCGGCCGGAGCCCGCCACCGGCGGGCCGCCGTTGTGCTCGGAGAAGAGCCCGCCCTGCGCCGCGGCCGCGCCGGCGAGCGCCAGGCCGAGCCAGGCGGCGGCGAGGCGCCGCACGAAGCACGAAACGATGAGCCGAGCGCCTGCCATCGCGGGGACCTCCGGGGAAGGGACGGGTCCACTGTGCGCCGCGTCGCGGCCGGCTGTCACGCGCCGTGCGACGGACGGGCCGCCGGCGCCGATGGAGCGGCGGATGCGGCGCCCGGGCGGCAGCGGCTTCGGGCGGGCGCTCAGTGCCCCGACCGCCCCGCGTCCTTCTCGGCGTCCCTGGCGGGAGGCTTGCCTTCCCTGGCGTCCTTGGCTTCCCTGGCGTCCTTGGCTTCGCCCCTGGCGTCTGCCGTGGCGCGCGCGCCCTGCGCCACGAGCACGGGCGTCATGGGCTCGATCTTGTTCTCGCGCATGTAGTCGTTCATGTCGCGCCAGCCGGCGACGATGGCGGCCTTGTCGGTGCGCCGGTTCAGGGCATAGCAGTCCTCGATGGCGCGGCCGGCCTGGCGGCAACCCGCGCCCACGGCCTTGCCCTCGGCCTCGCGGGAGGCGGCGAGCCTCTCGCCGCCGTCGAGGCCCGGCAGTTCGCAACCGGCGAGCAGCGCGGCGGCGAGGACGGCGGCGAGAAGTGCGGGGCGGTTCATGGGGCGGCGTCGGAGGGTTCCTGCTGCGATATCGGCCCGTGCGCGCGCCGCTTGAGGCGACAACCGCCCCGCCGCGCTCTGCGCAAAAAGCACGCTCTGCGGGTCTATCGCGATTCCTTGACGCGATCGTGGCGAGAACGGCCCTCAAGCCGCAAGCCGGGCTGACGAAACAGCGGCACCCGCCGGAGCCGATGGACCGTCGGGTGGTTTCATCAAAAAGGAAGGGAACTCCGATGCACAAGTTCAGCGCCGTCGTTGCCGCCGCGGCCATCCTCGCCGCCTCCATGGCCCATGCGGGCGTCAACGCGCCCGCCAGCGTCATCGACACCGACGGCCAGAAGATCACGCTCGAGGCCGGCCACCCGAGCCTGAAGAAGTGGCGCCTGCCGGCCACGCCGCCGCACCCGGCCGACAACGCGCCCACGCCCGCCCGCGTGGCGCTGGGCAAGAAGCTCTTCTTCGACAACCGGCTCTCCGGCGACGGCAACATGAGCTGCGCCTCCTGCCACAGCCCGCTGTACGGCTGGTCCGACGGCCTGTCCACCGGCAAGGGCTTCAAGAGCATGGTGCTCGACCGCGCCAGCCCGACCGTCGTCAACACCGCCTACAACAGCATCCAGATGTGGGACGGCCGCAAGGCGTCGCTGGAAGACCAGGCGATGGGCCCGATGCAGGCGAGCGTCGAGATGAACACCGACCTGGACAAGCTGTTCAAGTGGCTCAACGGCCACGAGGAATACCGCGCGCTGTTCGCGAAGGCGTATCCCGGCCAGCCGATCGACGCCGGCACCGTGTCAAAGGCGATCGCCAGCTTCGAGCGCACCGTGGTGAGCAACGACACGCCGTTCGACCGGTGGGTCGCGGGCAAGAAGACCGCGATGACGCCCGACCAGGTCAAGGGCTTCGCGCTGTTCATCGACCCGGACAAGGCCAACTGCGCGGCCTGCCACTCGGGCGCCAACTTCACCGACAACGGCTTCCACAACCTCGGCCTCGCCTCGTACGGCAAGGACAAGCCCGACCTCGGCCGCTTCGCGCACAAGCCCGTGGCGAGCATGAAGGGCGCCTTCAAGACGCCGACCGTGCGCGAAGCCGTGCACACCGCGCCGTACTTCCACGACGGCTCGTCGGGCACGCTCGAGGAGCTGGTGGACTTCTACGCCACCGGCGGCATCGAGAAGGGCAACGTCTCCAGGAGCATGAAGGAGCTGCACCTGTCGGCCGACGAGAAGCGGCAGCTGGTCGCCTTCGTTCGCGCGCTGTCGAGCCCGCCCGCGCCGTTCGAGCTGCCGGTGCTGCCGCGCTGATTCCCGACGCCTTCGACTTTCCCGAGGAACCGACATGAAGAAGATGCATCGCTGGCTCGCCGGCGCCCTGCCCTGCGCGGCCCTGCTGGCCGGGGGCGCCGCCTCGGCGGCGCAGGAGCACGTCGTCGCGCAGAAGAACAAGAGCTTCTCGACCAAGAAGCTCTCGGTGAAGGCGGGCGACACCGTCAAGTTCGTCAACGACGACAGCTTCGCGCACAACGTGTTCTCGCTGTCGGCCGCGAAGAGCTTCGACCTGGGCTCGTTCGGCAACGGCGGCAGCAAGACCGTGACGCTGGACAAGCCGGGCAAGGTGGAGGTGGAGTGCGCCGTCCACCCGGACATGCGCATGGAGATCGAGGTCGCGCCGTGACCGCACGATGCCGCAACGCACGCGGCCTGCTGGCCGCCGTCGCGCTCGCTGCCGGCACGGGCGCGATCGCCGCACCGGCGGCCGCGGCGAAGGGCAGCACGCCGGCGTGCGCGGCGAAGAACGGCACGTCGGGCGGCGCGCTGCTCGCGCGCGACAGCCGCGAGGCGGCCGAATTCCGCGGCAGCCTCGTGTTCTCGAACTACTGCGTCACCTGCCACGGCGCGCTGGGCGACGGCAACGGGCGCGCCGCCCGGCTGTACGACATCAAGCCCGCCAACCTTCGCACCACCGACAAGAACGACGCCTACCTGAAGCTGATGGTGGTCAAGGGTGGTGCCGCGCTGGGCCGATCGCAGTACATGCCGGCCTGGGGCGAGGAGCTCACCGAAGAGCAGATCTCGGACGTGGTGTCGTTCGTCCGCTCGATCAACGTGAACCCCTGATCCGACAGAGGTGCCCATGCACACGATCTCCGCCGCCGCCGGCGCGCCCGACGACCCCCGCGGCGACGACACCCCCCTGCAGCGCCGCGCGTCCCTCGCGGAGCTGTTCCGCTACCACGGCTTCTGGGCCGTCGGCGTGCGGCTGTTCCGCCGCATGACGTTCATGAGCAAGGCGGCGGTCATCTGCGCCGTGTTCCTGCTCGTGGTCGCGCAGCTGGGGTTCATCTTCGCGCGCACGGTCAACCGGGACATCGACACGGCGCAGCGGGAGGTGACCGGCGTGCACTACGCGGGCGAGCTGCTGCCCCTGATGGGCCAGGCCAGCGAGCTGCGCCGCGAGCTCACCGTGTCGGGCGGGGCGCACTCGCCGGCGATCGTCGAGCGGCTGGGCCGCATGGACCGGCAGCTCGGCGCGCTCGAGCGCAAGACGCCGCCCGGGATGGACCTGGCCCATGCGCTCAAGTTCGCGCGCGAGACCTTCGACGCGCTGCGCGCCCCCATCGCCGAGCGCGAGGAGGCGTTCCGGCTGTCGGACGAGCTGGCGTCGCAGCTGCTGCGGCTGATGGACAGCGTGGTCGACGAGTCCGGCCTCGCGCTGGACCCGGACGCGGTGAGCTACTACCTGATGCGCGCTTCCACGCAGCAGACGCTGCAGCTGGCGCAGAACATCGGCCGCATGCGCGACGTGGGCGTGCAGGCCATGTCCAGCGGCACGCTGACCGCGTCGCAGCGCGGCATCCTGTTCGGCGACAGCCAGGTGACGTATCGCGACCTCGAGAACGCGTTCGCGCGCTACGAGCGGGTGGTGAAGGCCCGGCCGGACCTCGCCGCGTCGCTGCTGTTCGAGGAGGCGTTCGCGCCCGCCAACGTCTTCATGCGCGGCCTGCGCAAGGGCCTGCTGGCCGAGTCCGGCCCCGCCGGCGACGCGGCCGCGCTCGACGCGTCGGGACGCGCGGCGATCGACGCCATGATGTCGCTCACCGAGCGCTCGCACCGCGCGCTGGCCTCGCTCATCGAGGAGCGCATCGAGGCGCGCCGGCACTCGCGCAACCTGCAGCTCGGGCTGGTGCTCGCGGGCCTGCTGGTCGCGGGCTACTTCTTCCACTGCTTCTACCTGGTGACGCGCGGCGGCATGCAGGAAGTCACCCGGCACATCGACGCGATGGCGCAAGGCGACCTGTCGACCTCGCCCAAGCCGTGGGGCAAGGACGAGGCGGCCGCGCTGATGCTGTCCATCGCCGCGATGCAGGGCTCGCTGCGCCAGCTCATCGGGCAGGTGAGCGGCTGCGCCGACGCCATCGTGTCGACCAGCTCGCAGATGTCGTCGGGCGCGCAGGACCTCGCGACGCGCACGGACAAGGCGGTCGACAGCCTGAAGCTCACCGCCTCGGCGGTGGAGCAGATCGCGCAGAACGTGCGCCACACCACCGAGCGCACCCACGCGTCGGCGGCGCTCGCGCACGAGAACGCGCAGGTCGCCGGCCAGGGCGGCGAGGTGATCTCGCGCGTGGTCTCGACCATGGAGGACATCCACGCGTCGTCGACGAAGATCGGCGAGATCATCGGCGCCATCGACGGCATCGCGTTCCAGACGAACATCCTGGCGCTCAATGCCGCCGTCGAGGCGGCGCGCGCGGGCGAGCAGGGCCGCGGCTTCGCGGTGGTGGCCGGCGAGGTGCGCGCGCTGGCGCAGCGCTCGGCGAGCGCCGCGCGCGACATCAAGCACCTGATCACCGCGAGCGCCGAGCGCACCCAGGCCGGCATGCAGGTGGTGCGCGCCGCGGGCCGGACGATGGACCAGCTGGTGCGCAACGCCGAGGCGATGACGGGCCTGCTGGGCGAGACGTCGGCCGCGGCGAACGAGCAGGCGCGCAGCGTGAAGGCGGTGAGCCGCACCGTCGCTCAGCTCGACGAGGACACGCAGCGCAACGCCGCGCTGGTGGACCAGACGACGGCGGCCGCGCTGTCGATGACGGGCAAGGCGAACGAGCTGGCCGGCACCGCCGCGCGCTTCACGCTGGGCCGGTGAGCGGCGCCGGCCGCCCGCCCGTCAGCGCATCGCGAGCAGGCGCGCGACGCGCTCCTCGGTGGACGGGTGCGTGGAGAACAGGCCGCGCAGGCCGCCGCCCGACAGCGGGTTCATGATCATCATCTGCGCCGTCTCCGGATGGCGCTCGGCGGTCTCCAGCGGAATGCCCTGCGCGTAGCGCTGGATCTTCTGCAGCGCGGAGGCGAGCGCCTGCGGGTCGCCCGAGATTTCCGCGCCGCCGCGGTCCGCCTCGAACTCGCGCGCGCGGCTGATCGCCATCTGGATCAGGCTGGCCGCGATGGGGGCCAGGATCATGACCAGGATGCCCACGATCGGATTCGCCGGGCGGCCCTCGCCGTCGCGGCCGCCGAAGAGCATCGCGAAGTTGGCGAGCATGCCGATCGCGCCGGCCATGGTGGCGCTGATGGTGCTGATCAGGATGTCGCGATGCCTCACGTGCGCGAGCTCGTGCGCCATCACGCCGCGCAGCTCGCGCTCGCTCAGCACGCGCAGGATGCCGGTGGTGGCGGCGACGGCGGCGTTCTGCGGATTGCGGCCCGTGGCGAAGGCGTTGGGCGCGTCCTCCTCGATCAGGTACACGCGCGGCATCGGCAGCTGCGCGCGCTGCGCGAGCTCGCGCACCATCCGGTAGAACTGCGGCGCCGAGCCCTCGTCCACCTCCCGCGCGCGATACATGCGCAGGACGAGCTTGTCCGAGAACCAGTAGCTGAAGAAATTCATCGCCACCGCGAGGCCCAGCGCCATCATCATGCCTGCCTTGCCGCCCAGCAGCGAGCCGATGGCCATGAACAGCGCCGTGATGGCCGCCATCAGGACGGCCGTCTTCAAGAGGTTGAACATGCGGCTCAGGACTCCAAAGGGTTTCGACGTCTCGCCTGAGATGCGGGCGCGCGGCGCAAGTTCAAGCCGAGGCGCCGAGCCGCTGCCCGGCGAGCGCCGGCTGCGCCCGCAGGAAGGCGCGCGCGTCGACGCGCCGGCCGCCCGGGCGCTGCAGCTCCTCGAGCAGCAACGCGCCCGAGCCGCAGGCCACGCGCAGGCGCTCGCCGCCGGCCTCCAGCACGTCGCCCGGCGCGCCGTGCCCCTCGGCCACGCGCGCGCGCCACACCTTGAGCGGCTCGCCGTCGAGCAGGGTGTGCGCACCGGGAAACGGGTCGAAGGCGCGGATGCGCCGCTCGATCGCCTGCGCCGGCTCGCGCCAGTCGATCGCGGCTTCCGCCTTGTCGATCTTGTGCGCATACGTCACGCCCTCGGCCGGCTGCGGCGTGCGCGACAGCGTGCCGGCGGCGGCGCGCTGCAACGCCTCGACGACGAGCCGCCCGCCCAGCGCGGCGAGCCGCTCGTGAAGCGTGCCGGTGGTGTCCTCGGGCGCGATGGGCACGGGCTCGGCGAGCAGCATGTCGCCGGTGTCCAGGCCGGCGTCCATCTGCATGATCGTGATGCCGGTCGTCGCGTCGCCCGCCTCGATCGCGCGGTGGATCGGCGCGGCGCCGCGCCAGCGCGGCAGCAGCGAGGCGTGGATGTTGAGCGCGCCGTGCGGCGGCAGCGCGAGCGTCCACGGCGGCAGGATGAGGCCGTAGGCGGCCACCACCAGCACGTCGGGGCGCGCGTCTTCGAGCGCCGCGCGCGCGGCGTGCGCGTCGTCGGGGAACTTCCCGTCCAGCCGCAGGCTGCGCGGCTGCGCCACCGGGATGCCGCGCTCGAGCGCGAGCGCCTTCACCGGCGAGGCCTGCAGCCGCATGCCGCGACCGGCCGGCCGGTCGGGCTGCGTGAGCACGAGCGCGATCGCGTGGCCGGCCGCGTGCAGTTGCGCGAGCGCGGCGCGGGCGAACTCGGGCGTTCCGGCGAAAGCGACTCTCATGCAGTGCGGGCGCTAGAGGACACGGTGCTCTTCCTTCAGCTTCTTCATCTTCAGCATCTTGGTCTTGATGCGGTCGCGCTTGAGGAAGCTGAGGTACTCGACGAACACCTTGCCCATCAGGTGATCCATCTCGTGCTGCACGCACACCGACAGCAGCCCGTCGGCGTCGAACGCGTAGGCGTCGCCGTTGCGGTCGAGCGCGCGCACCGACACCCGCGCATGGCGCCTCACCTTGTCGTAGACCTGCGGCACGGACAGGCAGCCCTCGTCGGCGAAGGTCATCTCCTCGCTGCGCGCGGTGATCTCGGGGTTGACCAGCACGCGCGGGTCGTCGCGCGCCTCGGAGGTATCGATCACGATCACCCGCTCGTGCACGTCCACCTGCGTGGCCGCGAGGCCCACGCCGTCGGCCGCGTACATGGTCTCGAGCAGGTCGTCGATCAGCGTGCGGATGCGCTCGTCCACCACCCTCACCGGCGAGGCGACGATGTTGAGGCGCGGGTCGGGGTAGCGCAGGATCTCGAGTTTGGCCATGGGCAGGGGGCGGTTGGGACGGTCGGGGCTGTCGGCGGGGCTGTGGACGTGACGCAACGGCGGGTGTCGTGAACGGTTTCACACGCTGTCGCGGCGCGAGCCGATTTCGTTGCTATATCAAGGGCTTACCGGCAGAATCTACGAAACTGAATGAGGAAATTCAGCCGGCATTTTCCGTGAGGGGCGGCCTCCATTGGCGCCGCCGGCGAAACAACCCCACGACCACCCCCACCGCGCAGGATGCTCTCCGCCTGTCGCGCCCGGAGATCCTGACTGATGACGCGTCGCAATCGTCTTCCCTCCCCTGCCCGCCGTGCCGCCTTCGGCCTCGTGCTGGGCGCGGCGTTGACCGGCACCGCCTTCGCGGCCGCCGGCGATTTTCCCATCACCGACCAGCAACGCGGCACGGCGCAACGCGTCGCGTCGGCCGGCGTCGCGCTGTCGGAGCTGGCGCCCAACGCGCCCGACTCGTACACCGTCAAGCGCGGCGACACCCTCTGGGACATCTCCGGCGTCTTCCTCAGGACGCCGTGGCGCTGGCCCGAGCTGTGGGGGATGAACCTCGACGACATCCGCAATCCGCACCTCATCTACCCCGGGCAGGTGCTGTTCCTCGAGAAGTCGGGCGGCCGCGCGCGGCTGCGCGTCGGGCAGCCGGTGCTGCCGGGCAACACGGTCAAGCTCACGCCGCGCGCACGCGCCACCCCGCTGGACGGCGACGCGATCCCCGCCATCCCGTTCCACCTGATCGAGCCGTTCCTGAACGAGGCGGTGATCTTCAACGAGAACGAGCTGGCGGCGGCGCCGCGCATCGTGGCCACCCAGGAAGGCCGCGTGCTGCTGTCGCGCGGCGACACCGCCTACGTGCGCGGGGAGCTGGGCGGCCACAGCGCGTTCCGCATCTTCCGCGAGGCCAAGGCGCTGAAGGACCCGGCCACGGGCGAAGTGCTGGGCTACGAGGCCGCGTATGTCGGAACGTCCGAGTCGGTGCGCCCGGGCGAGACGCGCACCGACGCGAAGGGCAAGCCGGAGATCGTGCCCGCCACCTTCTCCGTGACCAGCATCCGCCAGGAAGCCAACATCGGCGACCGGCTGGCGCCCGTGCCGCCGCGCGAGTTCACCAACTACGCGCCGCATGCGCCGATGTCGCCGCTCGACGGGCAGATCGTCTCGCTGTACGGCGACGCGATGACCGCCGGCCAGAACCAGATCGTGGCGCTCAACCGCGGCGCGCGCGACGGCGTCGAGCGCGGCCACGTGCTGGCGCTCTGGCAGGCCGGCCGCAACATCATCGACAAGACCGACCCGTCGCGTCCCACCATCCGCCTGCCGGACGAGCGGCATGGGCTGCTGTTCGTCTTCCGAGTGTTCGACCGCATGTCGTACGCGCTCATCCTCACCGTCAAGGACCCGGTCAAGCCGGGGGACCGCTTCACGCAGCCCTGACCCCGCCGGCGCGCCCGCGCGCGCCCGGCGTCGCCGCGCCGGCGGCGGCTCGAGCGGGCGCCGTGGCAGCGCCGGCTTCACCCGTGGCGCCGCCATGATGGAGCGCGACGAGCTGGCCGGCTGGCTGCGCCTCACCGGCACGCCGGGCGTGGGCCGCCGCACGGCACGCCGGCTGCTGCACGCGTTCGGCGCCCCGCAGGCCGTCCTGGCCGCCTCCCTCGCCGCGCTGCGCGATGTCGCCGGCGAGGCCGCCGCGCTGGCGCTGTCGCGCGCGGACCCGGCGCTGGACACGCGGATGTCCGGCACGCTGCACTGGCTGGCCGACGAGCGCGCCGCGCCGCGCCACCTCGTCGCGCTGGGCGACCCCCGCTACCCCCTTGCCCTGCTCGAAGCCGCGGACCCGCCGCTGCTGCTGCATGCCGAAGGCCGGGTGGAGCTGCTGGGCGCCGCGTCCGTCGCCATCGTGGGCAGCCGCAATCCGACCGCGCAAGGCGTGGACAACGCGCGCGCGCTGGCTGCGGCGCTCGCCGAGGCGGGGTGGACGGTGGTCTCCGGGCTCGCGCTCGGCATCGACGCCGCCGCCCACGAAGGGGCGCTGAGGGCGCCCGCGTCGACCATCGCGGTGGTCGGCAACGGGCTCGACCGGGTCTACCCGCGCCGGCATGCGGCGCTGGCCGCACGCATTGCCCGCGAGGGCTTGCTGGTGAGCGAGTACCCGCTCGGAACGCCGGCGCTGGCGCCCCACTTCCCGCAGCGCAACCGCGTCATCGCCGGCCTGTCGCGCGGCACGCTCGTCGTGGAGGCGGCGATGCAGTCGGGCTCGCTCATCACCGCGCGGATGGCGGTGGAGAACGGCCGCGACGTGTTCGCCGTGCCCGGCTCGATCCATTCGCCGCTGTCGCGCGGTTGCCATGCCCTCATCAAGCAAGGCGCCAAGCTGGTCGACCGCGCGAGCGACGTACTGGAGGAACTGGGCGCCGGCGCCACGGCGCCCGTCACCGCCCGGTGCGCGGTCGCTCCCCGCCCCGACGCGCCAGGCACGACGGGTGCGGCGGCCGCGGCGCCCCCAGGCGGCTCGCCGGCCGCGGCACCGGGCGGCTCGCCGGCCGCGGCAGCGGCGCCGCGTTCGCCCGCCACGCCGGCCGACCCGCTGCTCCACGCGCTCGGCTTCGACCCCGTCCCGCTCGACGCCCTGCTGGCGCGCACCGGCGCCTCCGCGGCCGAGCTGGCCGCCCGGCTGCTCGCGTTGGAGATGGAAGGCCAAGTCGCGCGCCTGCCGGGACAGCGGTTCCAGCGCCTTCCGCCGGGCCCGGACACCGCGCCGCGCACCCCCCAAGCCGCACTCGAAAGCGTTGTCTTTTCCGCCCGGCCGCCCCGAAGCTCTGCGGTATAGTGGGTTCCATGTTCGACGTACTCGTGTACTTGTACGAAAACTACTGGCGGCCTGACGCCTGCCCGGATCACGACCAGTTGACCCGCAAGCTGTCTGCCGTGGGGTTCGAGTCCGAGGAAATCCAGGAAGCGCTGACGTGGCTCGACGGCTTGGCCGGCGCGGCCGAGTCGTACGTCGGCGAGCAGGGCTCCGACAGCCTGCGCCTCTATTCGTACGGCGAGCAGGAGCACCTGGGCGAGGCGTCGATCGGGTTCATCAGCTTCCTCGAATCGGCCGGCGTGCTGCCGCCCCCCATGCGGGAGATGGTGATCGACCGCGCCAACGCGATCTCCGGCGGCCCGCTGGACCTGGAAGACCTCAAGATCATCGTGCTCATGGTGTTCTGGAGCCTCGGCGAGGAGCCCGACGCGCTGATCCTCGACGAGCTCTTCGTCGACGAGGCGGACCGCCTGATCCACTGAAGCCCGCCGCCCGCCATCACGAAGCCGCCCTCGGGCGGCTTTTGCTTTGGCGGGTCACGGGAGGCCGTGCGGCCGCCCACCCGCTCAGTCCAGCGGCCGCGCGGGCGGCCCACGCGCTCAGCTCAGCAACTGCTCGGGGTCCACGTCCAGCTTGGCGAGCGCGTCGCGCGTGGCGCGCACCGTGAGCGACTCGTCCTGCGCGGGCACCAGCAGCCCCGCCTGCAGGAACGCCGCGAGCCGGTTCTGCTGGAACAGGATCCCGCGGCCGTGCGGCGACACGAACAGGGTGAGCTGCTTGCGCAGCCCCTGCCAGGCGAGCTGCACCACCTCGTTGCGGTTGCGGTAGTCGAGCATGAACCAGCTGCCCACCTGCAGCTCGCGCGCCCAGGCGAGCATCGCGGGCGTGGGCATCGAGCCGCCCTCGCCCACCACCTCCAGCTCCGAGCTCTCGTGGCCGGACAGGTCGAGCACCAGCGATTCGTCGATCTCCACGTCCTCGGCGTCCGGCAGCAGCTCCTCCAGCGTTTCCAGCCGGGCCATCAGGTCCTCGAGGCGGTCGTGCGGGATGGCGGCCGCCTTGGCGGTGAAGGCGGCCGCGAGCGAATTGTTGAGCTTCTGGATGTGCTCGTCCTGCTTGGCCGCGGGCACGCCCGCGCTCTGCATGCCCTCGCGCAGCGCCTTGAGCAAGGGGGGCAGGCGCCGGATCACTTCCGCGCGCTCCTCGCGCGAGACCTTCGCGCTGGCCGACCAGATGAGGTCGGCCGCCGCGCGCTTCATCGCCTTCGTCTGCTCGCTCTGCAGGTCGTGCTTGACCGCGGTCATCGCGAGCACGTCGGCCCACACGTGGAACAGGAAGTCGCGCACCCCTTCCTGCACCGGCACCTCGTTGAGCATCTTGCGCAGCTCGATCGTGTACTGGATGGCCAGCGTCTCGCGCTGCTCCACCTGCTGCGCCAGCGAGACGCCCTTGCGCGACGCCTCGTTCTCGTTCTTGAAGTAGTGCTCGAGGAACTTCTCGAACTCGGTGAGCACGGTCTGGAACACGCGCCGGCCGGTGTCCGGATACGCCTCCACCACCTGCACGACGCGCTTGATCTCCTTCTCGACGATGTCGCCGGCATGGCGCATGGTCTCGTCGAAGCCCATCACGCAGGCGCCCATGCGGTCGATCAGGCGCCGCGCCGGGTGGTCGGTGGTGGCGAAGAAGTCGGGCTCGCCCACCGCCACGCGCAGCACGGGCATCTGCAGCCGGGCGAACCAGACACGCACGGTGGCCGGAATGCGCTCCTCGGTGAGGATGCTCTGGAACAGCAGCGCGACGATCTCGATGGTGGCCCGCTCCACCGGCGTCGTGGCGGCCTGCTTGAGCTGCTGCTTGCGCTGCTGCAGTTCCTCCAGCAGCGCCGGCGCGGCGGCCTGGGCCTCGGCCAGCTGGGCCGACGCGCTCATGGTGGCGACGCGCCGCGCGATCCCCTGCTGCGCGTCGGTGATCGCGGCCCGCAAGGCCTGTGACGGCGGCCGCGCCTGCTGGGTGCTGGCGAACTCCGGGATCTGGCGGCCGACCAGCTTGTTGAGGCGGCCGAGCACCGCCTCGGCCTGGTCGGCGGCCGGGCGCGCCAGGTGCCCGGTGCGCGTCATCAGCCGCGTTTCGTCGTGCACCTCGGCGCGGCCCGTTTCGGGGCCCACCATGCCGGTGTGGACGTAGGCGCCGGTGGTGACCGGCGGCGCCGCGCTCGACGCGCCGCCCGGGCCGGGCGCCGCCGCCCCGCCGGCGTCGCGCGAGCGGCGGATGAACGGCCGCAGGTCGATCTCCGGCAGCACCTGGTGCTGGATCAGCAGGCGGTTGACCTCGTGGTACGACTCCTCGGCGAAATGCGCGAACTCGTCGTGCAGCACCGTCTGCAGCGTGCGCCACGCCTCGTGCGAGAGACCCGCCGCGCGCCAGGCGTTCGACACGACGCGCGCGAACACGTGCGGGCGCAGGATGTCGTTGACGTCGAGCTCGTCGCGGCCCTCGAGCATCGTCATGCGCGAGCGCATGTCGGTGAACTCCCACGAGGCGCGGTCCATCATCGCCAGTGCCAGGCGCGAGCTGAGGATCTCGCTCTCGATCGTGTCGTTGTCGACCAGGCTCAGGCCGCCGCCGAGCCCGCCGCGCCCGCCCAGGCCGCCCGCCTGGGTGGCGGCCGGCGCGCCGCCCTGGGCGGCCGCGCGCAGGCCCGCCACCGCGGCCTTCAGCCAGGTGTGCTGGACCTTGGCGAAATCCTCGACGGTGTCGCGCCGCCGCATCGTGGTGGGCGGGTCGGCCACCTGCCCGAGCAGGATGCGCGCCCCATGGTCCACCGCCTGCACCACCCCGGGCAGACCGTTCAGCAGCCCTTCGACGTAGCTGCGCCTCGCCTGTGCGGCCAATGCCATCCGGTTGGCGGCGGTCGCCATGGGTCGGGGGTGAGCACTCGGGAGAACGAAGGGGCTTTGACTCTACACCACGGCTCCGGCATTCGGATCGTCCGGGTCGATTTCCCGCGAGCCCGCCTTGACCAGGTCCTCGCGCTTCACGCCGAGCCACATCGCGATGGCCGCCGCCACGAAGACCGACGAGTAGATGCCGAACAGGATGCCGATGGTGAGCGCCACCGCGAAGTAGTGCAGCGTGGGCCCGCCGAACAGCAGCATCGAGAGCACCATCATCTGGGTGGAGCCGTGGGTGATGATCGTGCGGCTGATCGTGCTGGTGATGGCGTGGTCGATCACCTCGCGCGTCGTCATCTTGCGGAAGCGCCGGAAGGCCTCGCGGATCCGGTCGAAGATCACCACCGACTCGTTCACCGAGTAGCCCAGCACCGCCAGCACCGCCGCCAGCACCGAGAGCGAGAACTCCCACTGGAAGAAGGCGAAGAAGCCCAGGATGATGATGACGTCGTGCAGGTTGGCGACGATGGCCGCCACCGAGAACTTCCACTCGAAGCGGAAGGCGAGGTAGATCATGATGCCCACGACGACGAACGCGAGCGCCTTGGCGCCGTCGGCGGCGAGCTCGTCGCCCACCTGCGGGCCGACGAACTCGCTGCGCGCCAGCCGCACCGGCTCGGCGCCGCGGGCGTCGCACGTGGGCCGGCTCACCGACTCGCCCTTATCGGTGGTGAACTGCTTGCTCGCGACCGCGCCGCCCTCGGCCTTGCACAGCTCCTCGAAGAGCTGGCGCACCACCACGTCCTGCTTGACGTCGCCGCGCACCGGCACGCGGATCAGCACGTCGCGCGGGCTGCCGAAGTTCTGCACCTGCACGTCGCCGAACCTGAGCGCGTCCACCGTGGCGCGCACCTTGGCGATGTCGGCCGGCTGGCTGTAGTTCATCTCGACCAGCGTGCCGCCGGTGAACTCCACCGACAGGTGCAGGCCGCGCGTCGCGAGGAAGAACACCGCGGCGAGGAAGGTGACCAGCGAGATGACGTTGAACACCAGCGCGTGCCGCATGAACGGGATGTCGCGCCTGATCCGGAAGAATTCCATGTGGGGTCCTGGTTCGGGTTGCGGCCGCGCTCAGCTCTTGGCCGCTTCCGGGGCGTCCGCCTGCGGGCGCCACACCTGGCCGATCGACACGCCCTTCAGCTTCTTCTGGCGGCCGTACCACAGGTTCACGAGCCCGCGCGAGAAGAGCACGGCCGAGAACATCGAGGTCAGGATGCCGAGGCAGTGCACGATCGCGAAGCCGCGCACCGGGCCGGAGCCGAAGGCGAGCAGCGCCAGGCCGGCGATCAGCGTGGTCACGTTCGAGTCGAGGATGGTGGCCCAGGCGCGCTCGTAGCCGGCATGGATCGCCGCCTGCGGCGACGCGCCGCCGCGCAGTTCCTCGCGCACGCGCTCGTTGATCAGCACGTTGGCGTCGATGGCCATGCCGAGCACCAGCGCGATGGCCGCCATGCCGGGCAGCGTGAGCGTGGCCTGCAGCATCGAGAGGATGGCCACCAGCAGCAGCAGGTTCACCGCCAGCGCCAGCGTCGAGAACACGCCGAACAGGCCGTAGTACGCGCACATGAACAGCGCGATGGCGATGAAGCCGTAAAGCACGCTGTCGAAGCCCTTCTGGATGTTGTCCGCGCCCAGGCTCGGGCCGATGGTGCGCTCCTCGATGATCTCCATCGGCGCGGCGAGCGAGCCGGCGCGCAGCAGCAGCGCGACGTCGTTCGCCTCCGAGGTCGTCATGCGGCCGGAGATCTGCACCCGCCCGCCGCCGATCTCGCTGCGGATGACCGGCGCCGTCACGACCTCGCCCTTGTTCTTCTCGAACAGCAGGATCGCCATGCGCTTGCCCACGCTCTCGCGCGTCACGTCGCGGAAGATGCGCGCGCCCTTGGCATCCAGCGTGAGGTGCACCGCCGGCTCCTGCGTCTGGCTGTCGAAGCCGGCCTGCGCGTCGGTGAGGTTCTCGCCGGTGAGGATCACCTGGCGCTTGACGATGAGCGGCCCGCCGCCGCGCTCGACGTAGCGCTCAGTGCCGAAGGGCACCGGCCCCGAGCCCGCCGCGGCCGCGGCCGCCTCGGTGCTGTCTTCCACCATGCGCACCTCGAGCGTGGCGGTGCGGCCGATGATGTCCTTCGCCTTGGCCGTGTCCTGCACGCCGGGCAGCTGCACGACGACGCGGTCGGCGCCCTGCTGCTGGATCACCGGCTCGGCCACGCCCAGCTCGTTAACGCGGTTGTGCAGCGTGGTGATGTTCTGCTTGATCGCCGTGTCCTGCACGCGGCGCGCCGCCTCGGGCTTGAGCACGCCGGCGAGCTTGAAGTCGCCGCCGCCGGCCGAGGGCGTCCACGCCAGGTCGGGCAGCTGGTCGGCCAGCAGGTTCTGCGCCGCGTCGAGGGTCTCCCGGTCGCGAAAGCGCACCTCCACGTTGTTGCCGTCGCGCGTGATGCCGGCGTGGCGCAGGTTCTTGTCGCGCAGCAGGGTGCGGATGTCGCCGGTGAACGCCTCGGCCTTCTTGGTGAGCGCGGCCTTCATGTCGACCTGCATCAGGAAATGCACGCCGCCGCGCAGGTCGAGTCCCAGGTACATCGGCAGCGCGTGGATGGCGCCGAGCCAGCCCGGCGAGCGCGAGAGCAGGTTCAGCGCGACGATGTACGACGGGTCGGCAGGGTCGGGGTTCAGCGACCGGTTGAGCGCGTCCTTCGCCCTCGCCTGCGTGTCGACGTCGGTGAAGCGCGCCTTCACCGAACTGCCGTCGAAGTGGACCAGGTCCGCCTTCAGCCCGGCCTGCGACAGGATCTGCTCGACGCGGCCCGCCATGCCGCTGTCCAGCTTGAGCGTGGCCTTGCCGCTGCTCACCTGCACGGCCGGCGCCTCGCCGAAGAAGTTGGGCAGCGTGTAGAGCAGGCCGACCACGAGCGCGACCAGCAGGATCGCGTATTTCCAGAGGGGGTAGCGGTTCATGGCGCCTTTCCTGCGCGGCGCATCGCGGGGCGGGGCGGGAGCGGCACCCCCCGCCGGCGATGCCCGGAAGACTACTTGAAGGTGCCCTTCGGCAGCACCTGGACGACGGACGCGCGCTGCACCTGGAGCTCCACGCCGGGGGCGACCTCGACGTGCAGGAAGCTCTCGCTCATCTTGGAGATCTTGCCCAGCACCCCGCCCGCGATCACCACCTCGTCGCCCTTGGCCAGGGCATCGATCATGGCCTTGTGCTCCTTCTGGCGCTTCATCTGCGGCCGGATCATCACGAAATAGAGCACGACGAACATCAGCAGGATGGGCAGCATGCCCCCGATGCTGCCGAACGCCGAATCGGTCGCGGACCCCGTGGCCGCGGGCGCCGCCTGGGCAAACGCTTCGGAAATGAACACTTTGAAGAATCCTTGAAGAGGCCGCGGCAGGACGCCCGGCAAAACCGACGGATTGTAGATCGGTGCCCGGCACCGTCCCGGCTGCGGGCCCGCCCCTGCGGCGGTGTGCCGCGCGCCCGGGCGCCCCCGTGCGGCATCCGCCGCGCACGGGGCCGGAGCCCGGGTCCCGCCGGGGGCTAACGTCGCAGGCCTACATTGGGCCCTCGCATGCAGGAGAACGCCATGGCCGGACGCGAACCGATCACCTTGCTGGACCAGCTGGTCGCCGCCGCGCAGGACAGCGACCCCGCCGAGACCCAGGAATGGCTGGAGGCCCTGCAGGCCGCCGTGCGCGAGGGCGGGCCCGAGCGCGGGCTGTTCCTGCTGGAGCGGCTGGAGGAGCAGGCGCAGGGGCTGGGCATCGTGCCGCACGTGCAGCCCTATTCGGCCTACCGCAACACCATCCCCGTCGACCAGCAGGGCCGCTACCCGGGCGACCTCGCCCTCGAGGAGCGGCTGACGGCCATCATGCGCTGGAACGCGCTCGCGATGGTCGTGCGCGCCAACCAGGCCTACGGCGAGCTGGGCGGCCACATCGCCAGCTACGCCTCGGCGGCGGAGATCTTCGAGGTCGGCTTCAACCACTTCTTCCGCGGCGACGCGTCCTCGGACGCCGGCGCGCGCAACGCCGACCTGGTGTTCTTCCAGCCCCACTCGGCGCCCGGGGTGTATTCGCGCGCCTTCCTGGAGGGGCGGCTCGGCGAGGATCAGCTCGCGCACTACCGGCAGGAGCTGTCGGGCCCGGGGCTCAGCTCCTACCCCCATCCCTGGCTGATGCCCGACTTCTGGCAGTTCCCCACCGGCTCCATGGGTCTCGGCCCGCTCAACGCCGTGTACCAGGCGCGCTTCATGCGCTACCTTGAGCACCGCGGGCTGGCGAAGACGGCGCACCGCCGCGTGTGGGGCGTGTTCGGCGACGGCGAGATGGACGAGCCGGAGTCGGTGGGCGGCCTGACGCTCGCCGCGCGCGAGCAGCTCGACAACCTCACCTTCGTCATCAACTGCAACCTGCAGCGGCTGGACGGCCCGGTGCGCGGCAACGGGCAGATCGTGCAGGAGCTGGAGTCGCTGTTCACCGGCGCCGGCTGGAACGTGATCAAGGTGCTGTGGGGCTCCGACTGGGACGCCCTGTTCGCCCGCGACCGCCAGCACATCCTGCTGCGCCGCCTGGCCGCCACGGTGGACGGCCAGTACCAGACGCTCGGCGCCAAGGACGGCGCCTACAACATCGAGCACTTCTTCCGCCAGGACCCCGAGGTGCAGAAGCTGGTGGCCCACATGAGCGAGGGCGAGGTGGACGCGCTCAAGCGCGGCGGCCACGACTTCCGCAAGCTGCACGCGGCGTTCGCCGCGGCGCGCGCCCACCAGGGCCGGCCCACCGTCATCCTGGCCAAGACCAAGAAGGGCTTCGGCATGGGCGGCGCGGGCGAGTCGCGCATGACCTCGCACCAGGCGAAGAAGCTCGACCTGGACGCGCTCAAGGCCTTCCGCGACCGCTTCGCCCTGCCGCTCACCGACGACGACGTGGCGCAGCTGCGCTTGCACCGCCCCGAGCCGGACAGCCCCGAGATGCGCTACCTGCGCGAGCGCCGCGCCGCGCTGGGCGGGCCGCTGCCCGCGCGCCGCGGCGACGCGCCGGCGCTGCCCGTGCCGCCGCTCGCCGCCTGGGGCGGCTTCGCGCTGCAGGCCGGGGGCAAGGAGATGTCCACCACCATGGCCGCGGTGCGCATGCTGTCGGCGCTCCTCAAGGACGCGGCGCTCGGGCCGCGCATCGTGCCCATCGTCGCCGACGAGGCGCGCACCTTCGGCATGGCGAGCCTGTTCCGGCAGATCGGCATCTACTCGCCGCACGGCCAGCTCTACGAGCCGGAGGACGCGGGCTCCATGCTCTCCTATCGCGAGGCGCGCGACGGCCAGCTCCTGGAGGAAGGCATCACCGAGGCGGGCGCCACCTGCTCGTGGATCGCCGCCGGCACGTCGTACAGCGTGCACGGCCTGCCCATGCTGCCGGTCTACATCTACTACTCGATGTTCGGCTTCCAGCGCGTGGGCGACCTGATCTGGGCCGCCGCCGACCAGCGCGTGCGCGGCATCCTGTTCGGCGCCACCGCCGGGCGCACCACGCTCGGCGGCGAGGGCCTGCAGCACCAGGACGGGCAGAGCCTGCTGGTCGCGTCCACGGTGCCGAACTGCCGGTCGTGGGATCCGTGCCACGCCGGCGAGGTGGCCGTGATCCTCGACCACGCGCTGCGCCGCATGCTGGAGGAGCGGCGCGACGAGTTCCATTACGTCACGCTGATGAACGAGAACCACGAGCAGCCGTCGCTGCCGCAGGAGGCCCACGCCGACCTGCTGCGCGGCATGTACCGGCTGTCGTCGTCCGCGCTGCCGGGCGGGCGCGGCCACGTGCGGCTGCTCGGCAGCGGGACCATCCTGCGCGAGGTGATCGCGGCGGCGCGGCTGCTGGCCGAGGACTGGTCGGTGGGCAGCGACGTCTTCAGCGTCACCAGCTTCAGCGAGCTCGCGCGCGACGCCCGCGGCGTGGAGCGCGAGAACCGCCTGCGCCCGGGGACGATGGACCGCGTGAGCCACGTGGGCCGCCTGTTGTCGGGCACCGATCCGGTCGTCGCGGCCACCGACTACGTGCGCGCCTGGCCCCAGCTCATCGCCGAGTACGTCGACGCGCGCTACGTCACGCTGGGCACCGACGGCTTCGGCCGCAGCGACACCCGCAGCGCCCTGCGCCGCTTCTTCGAGGTCGACCGGCACCACGTCGTGCTGGCCGCCCTGCAGGCGCTGGTGCGCGAGGGGCGCTGCGAGCGCGTCGTGCTGACGGAGGCGGCGCAGCGCTACGGGGTGGCGACATCGACCGGGGCGCCGTGGGAGCGGTGAGAGACGACCGGCGCAGCACGCCGGGACCCCGGCTTTCGCAGCCCGGGTGCGACGCGGGACCCCGGCTCGGCGGCGCTACGGGGCTTTCAGCGCGTGGCGGCCGAGGCGGATGCGGCCGGCGCCGGCACCGCCGATGCGGACGTCGCGGCCGAGGCCGCTCCTTCCGCCGGACTTCCCGCCGCGCCTGACGCCGCCCCTTGCGGACTTCCCGCCGCGCCGGATGCCGCTCCCTCCGCCGCACTCGGCGCCACCCCGGAGGCCGCCCCCTCCACGGCGCTCGCCGGCGCCGATGCCGCGCTCGCCGCCAGCGCCGCCGCCTTGGCCGCGTCGATGGCCTCGCGCTGCTTCGGGCTCACGCACTCGTCCACCAGCCGCCGCCCCGCCTTCACATCCATGAGCATCGACTTCGTCGCGATCTGCACCATGAGCGTGCGGCCCTTGACGTCTTCCAGGCGGATGGCGCCCGTCGACGACAGCACCGGCTTCATCACGTAGAGCGCCTTGCCGTGGCGAACGTCGACATAGCCGGCGCGGCCGGCGTGCTGGTCGATGCGGATCGACTGACGATCCTCGCACTCGTAGCGGCCGTAGTAGACGAGCTCCGCCGCGCGCATCTGCTCGGCAGAGGCCTCCTGGACAGCCGGCGCGGCCGGCCTGCGGGCCGCCGGCTTCGCCGCCCGGGGTGCGGGCTGGGCGGCCGCCGGCTTGCCCGGCGGTGTGGCGGCCGGCGCGGTGGCGGGAAGCGCCAGCATCAGACCCACGAGCCCGATGATGAAGCCGGTGCAGCGGTCGCTGGGAGCGGCCTGGTTCATGGGCCGCACTGTAGCCACCCGCTCGACACCGCGTCCCGCGGTCCTTGCCTCACCCCGAAGGCGACGGGGCAGGACGTCGACCGTGCGGCCCGGATTCACGGATTCAGCGCCTCCTGCCACCACAGCGACAGGTGCTCGGCGATGCGCTGGCTCGCCGGCTCGGCCGACTGTCGGCCCGTCTCGGCCACCGGCGCCTTGGTTCCCGGCCATTGTTCGTTCAACGGCACCGTTCGCACCTGCAGCGCGGACGCCTGCAGCTGCATGTCGTATGAATCGGTGAGCACCCATTCCGCGGCGTTCAGCAGCGCCACCTGGTCGGCGAATCCGAGGGACTCGACGAGCACGATGCCGCCGTGCCTGGCCTCGTCGCGCAAGTCGAGGGCGACCAGGTGCGACTCGACCGCGTCGCTCATTGGCCAGACCAGCGGCAGCTCGCTCGCGAGCTCGCGCAGCCTGGCGAGCGACCGCGCGACCGACGCCGCGTCGCCATGCAGCACGCCGGCATCGAGCGCCACGAGCGCGAACGGACGCCCCAGGTCGATCGGCGAGGCGGCGCCGTCCCGGTTCCGCAACGATCGCTGGATGCTTTCCAGGCTGCTCGGACGATGCGTCGCCGCGCGCACCGCGTCCACCAGCAGGCTGCCCCCATGGTGCACGCGCGTCTCGTCGACGCCCTCGCGGATGAGCTGCAGGAACGCGCCGTTGTCGGCGGCGTAAAGCATGTCGGCCATGCGGTCGATGAGGATCTCGTCGACGGCCTCGGCACAGGCGAGCGACGCCGCGCGCGAGCCCGCTTCCAGGTGCACCAGCCGGCATCCGGTGCGCCGTGCCACCAATGCGCACGCCAGCGCTTCGTCGCTCGCGCCGATGACGACCAGGGCGCTCGCACCGCAGCTCTCGATCAGCCGGGACAGGTGATGAAGCATCGATGCCAGCCGCTGGACCGCATCGGCCTCCCGGACGTCCATCTCGATCAGCTCCGCGTCGACCCGCTGCCGGGCCACGAACTCGTCGTTGAGACGGAACGGCGCGGGGTCGCCGATGCGCACACGAACGCAGGCCGGACCGCTGCCGTGCAGCTTCAGCGCGTGCATCAGCATGGTCAACTTGACGTCGTCCGACGGCGTCGCCGCGACCATGAGCAACGGTCCGCCATGCATCGGCCCGGCGCTGCCGGACCTGGGCGTCGGGACCGCCGGGATCGCGGAGAGCGTCGCCGGGGTGCCGGCGAGCGTGACGGCCAGGTTCCCGCTCGGACGGCGGGCGATCGCCGGGCTTTTCGTGGTGACGGCCCGGCCGTGCTCCGCGGCATGCTCTCCCACCTGGCTGCGCATTTCCTCGCTCACCGTGTCGACGGTGGCCGCGTCGATCTGCGACTGCTCGTTCAGGTACGCCCACAGCATGAGCCGATTGCAGAGGAGGTTGACCCGCCGCGGGACCCCTGCCGACGCGACGAAGATGCGGTCGTGAGCCGCGTCGTCGATCGCGGGCGTGCCCTGCCACGCCACCTGTCGCAGGCGATGCTCGATGTAGGCACGCGTTTCCGACGCGTCCATGGGCGCGAGGTGGCACGAGGCGATGACGCGCTGTCGGAACTGCTCCATGGGCTTGGATACGAGCAGCGTCCGAAGCTCCGGCTGCCCGACGAGGAAGCTCTGCAGGAGCGCCTGGTGGCCGAGCTGGAAATTCGACAGCATGCGCAGTTCCTCCACGGCCTCGCGGCTGAGGTTCTGCGCCTCGTCCACGATGAGCAGGGCCCGCCGGCTCTGCGTCACCAGCAGCGTCAGGAACGCCTCGATCGTGGCGATCAGCTCGGCTTTCGACAGGCTCTTCGGCGCGATGCCGAACGCCAGGGCCACCGAGCGAAGCAGGTCGCCTGCCTCGAGCTGCGTGCTCACGATCTGGGCGGCCACGATCCGGCTCGCGTCGAGCCCCGACAGCAACGTGCGCACGAGCGTCGTCTTGCCGGCCCCGATCTCGCCGGTCACCACGACGAAGCCCTCGCCTTGGTGGACACCGAACTTCAGGTACGACAGCGCGCTGTTGTGACCCTTGCTGCCGAAGTAGAACGCCGGGTCGGGGTTGAGGCCGAACGGGGTGCCGGTGAAACCGAAATGAGCTTCGTACACGGAAGGGTGGGCGGCGGTGCGGCGTCGATCGGGGGGGCAAGGGTTCGGTGGATCGGCCTCGCCGGCGTCGCCATGGCCGGCACGAGGACGGATCCGGGTCCTATTGGGCGCCTTCCCGGAAGACGACGACGCTGACGGTCTCGATCAGCACGAGCAGGTCGAGGAAGAGCGAGTGGTTCTTGACGTAGTAGAGATCGAACTGATGTTTGCGGCGCGCGTCCTCGACCGAGGCGCCGTAGCTGTAGCGCACCTGCGCCCACCCCGTCACGCCGGGCTTGATGCTGTGGCGGATGTCGTAGAAGGGGATCTCGGCCTGCAGCTGCTTCACGAACGCCGGACGCTCGGGACGCGGACCCACCATGCTCATCTCGCCGCGCAGCACGCTGAACAACTGGGGCAGCTCGTCGATGCGGCACTTGCGGATGAACGAGCCGACGCGCGTGATGCGCGTATCGTCCTTGGTGGCCCAGCGGGCGACGCCGTCCCGCTCGGCATCGACGCACATGCTGCGGAACTTCAGGCACATGAAGATCCGGCCCCCGAACCCCACACGTTCCTGGCGATAGATCACCGGCCCGGGGCTTTCGAGCTTGATCGCGATGGCGGTGAGAATCATGACGGGCGCGGAGATCACCAGCAGCGCCGCGGACACCAGGAGATCGAACATCCGCTTCACGGCGGCCCGCAACCTGTCCTGGGCGAAGCCGTGTCCGTAGACGAGCCAGCTGGCCTTCAGGCTGTCGAGCGGCACTTCGCCCCTCGACCGTTCGGAGAACCCCGCGAGGTCGAGGATCGGCACGCCCCGGATGCGGCAGGACAGGAGCTTGTCCATGGGGACCGTGCCGCCGCGCTGTTCCCGCACGGCCACGATCACCTCGTCCACGCGGTGCTCGCGCACCAGGTCGTCCAGCGACGTGCGCGTGGAGAAAATGGCCCCCGGAAGGCCCTGCACGGACGGCTCGTCCACGCCCGCAGGGTAGAACCCGACGAGGATATGCCGAGCCGCCGTGTCGGACGCGAGGTGGCACGCCACGCCCTGGGCGTCGGCGCCGGTCCCGACGATCAGCACGCGACGCGCACCGACAGCCATGCGGCGGGCGAGATACCCGATGCTGCGCACCATCAGCACGCCGACAGCCATCAAGGGCAGGGAATAGGTGATCAGTCGGGCCACGTCGTAGCGATTGCCTTCGACCTGCAGCGCCAGGTAGGCGATGCAGGCGCCCATGAAGAGGGCCACCAGCCCGCGATTGAGCATCGCACGCAGGCTGACGTGAATCGCGCCGCGTCGATACAGGCCGACGAACGAGAAGAGCAGCGACATGAAGCCGGCGAATCCGGCAGCCCACAGCAGCACGTCGGACGTGAGGAAGCCGTGGCTCTGCGCATCGTGCAGACCGCCGGGCAAGCCCGCGGACGCGATGAGCACCGCGGCGAAGCACAGCAAGCTGTCCGCGATGACCTCGACCAATGATCCGATCGGGATGTGGTGCCTGAAAATCTTCAACATCCCCCGCCCCTCATAGACTTGCTGTTGCCCCCGTGCCTCGCCAGCGCCGGGTTGTAACAATCGCTGCGAAGTGCAGTGGCGCGTCCGGAGGATGGAGTCTACGCAGCCACCTCTTCCGGCGAACCCCCTTACCTGAGGGAAGCGGGCGATTAGCGCCTACCGGGAAATCAGCGACGGACGGCCCCCGCCGTACGTGCGACGCGGTCGACTTCGTCGCGGCTGCGTCCCGGCAACCAGGCACGCAGGTAGCTTGCGATCCGCGATGCGGCCTTGCCGTCCCACAGCGGCGGCACGCGTCCGCGCTTTCCGCCGTTGAAGATGCACTCCCACACGACGCGCGTCGCCAGCGTGCGGCTCGTGCCGACGACAACGTTGGATCCCACGGACACGGTGAGCGGGCTCGCGGGATGCGAGCCCAGGGTGAGACACGGCACGCCGAGCGTCGTCGCCTCCTCCTGAACCGTCCACGCATCGGTGAGGATGCACGTGGCCTCCCGCAGCAGGATCAGATAGTCCGGATACGGCTGGGCAGGCAGGACGAGCGCGCGGTCGCCGAAGGGCTGCGCTTGTCCCGTGGAAGGATGTTGCCGCAGGGAATCGGCGTCCCCGAGCCAGACGAGGAACAAGTCCCGATTGACATCGGCCAGGATGCTCATGAACTGCTGCATGACCGCTGCATCGCGCAGATGGCTCTCGCGGTGGATCGCCACCACGCCATAGCCATTGCGCCCGATAGGTCGGGACGCCAGGGGCACGGGCAGGGTGCCGGCCGGCGACGTGACCATCGGTACGCGCAGCGCCATTTCGATCGCGTCCACCACGAGGTTGCCGACGCAGTGCACCCGTTCGGCGGGGACGCCCTCTTCCGCGAGGGCGCGGCTCGCCTCCGCATCGCTCGTGTAGAGGAGATCAGAGAGTTCGTCGATCTGCCGGCCTGCATCGGCCTGTGCACCGGGCAGTTGTTCCCGACGGCCGGCGCCCACATGGATGACCGGGACGCCATGCTCGCGGGCCGCGCGGGCGCACGCCAGCGAGCACGGGGTGGCATCGAAGACGATCACGGCGCCGAACGGCGTGCGACCCAGCACGCCCTCGAACGCGACGTTCATGTCCTGCGCATCGCAATCGCGCTCCGCAAGGGCCAGCGGGATCGTCACGGCGTCGATGTCCAGGCCTGCGAACAAGGCACGACCGCGCTCGAGGGCGTCGTTGGCGTGAGCGCGGACCAGCCCCGCGGTGGGCAGGTTGCTGTGCAACCGGAACGCGCGCATGAGCGCGGCTGCCTTGAGATGGTCGGCAAGCCCCGCCGCAACGCAGAGCAGCGGGCCGGCCTGCACCGGCCGCTCCACGCCGCGGCGCGCCGGCGCGCCGCCCGCCGTACCGCCGTGCAGCGCGGCCGCGGCAGGCGAGGTCGCGTCCGGCTCCCGGGACGCCTCGGCATCACCGAGCTCGCTGAGCAGGTCGCGGGCCGCCTGACGGACGGCGGCCGCATCGATGCGGCTTTCCGAGACGAGAAAGCACGCGAGCATGACACGGTTGCACAGCAGGTTGATGCGTCGCGGGATGCCACCGCTCGCCTCGAACACGGCGTCGAAGGCGTCCGGCTGGAAGCTCGGCTTGCCGCTCCACCCGACCTTGCGCAAGCGGTGCTCGATGTAGGAGCGGGTCTCCTCTCGCGAGATGGGCCCGAGATGGCACGACACGGTGATCAGCGCGCGCATGTCGTGCATGTCGGCGCGCTGGAGCATGGCACGCAATTCGGGCTGCCCGACCAGGCACAGCTGGAACCGCAGGTTCTCCGACCGATGTTCCGAGAAGATCCGGACCAGCGGTTGCAGGGCCTGCGGGCGCAGGTTCTGCGCCTCGTCCACGATGAGCACCGCGTGTCGCCCGGCGTCGCGCGTGTCGCGCAGGAAGGCGAGCAGCTGCTCGAGCCGGTCCTCGGCGGTGGCGCCGGCAGGTGGGATTCCGAACCCGATCGACGTCGCCGCGATCAATTCCGCCGCGTCCAGTTGCGTGCTGACGATGTGCGCCACCGCGACCCCATCGGGCGGCAGTTCGCCCAGCAACGTGCGCACGAGCGTCGTCTTGCCCGCGCCGATCTCCCCGCTCACCACCATGCAGCGTGCACGTTCGGCGACTCCGCGCCGAAGCTCCGCCATGGCATCGTGGTGGGCGCGGCTGTCGAAGTAGAAGCTGGGATCCGGGCTGAGCTGGAACGGCAGTCCCGAGATGCCGAATTGCGACTCGTACATGCGCGGGCCTCGGTGGGGGACCGCCAGTATGCCAAGAGAGGCGGCCGCGCCCTCGCGTCGTCAGAGCCCCAGCCAGCGGGCGATGATGTTGCGCTGCATTTCGCTGGTGCCCGAGTAGATCGTCGCGCCGACGGCGTCGCGCAGCGCGCGTTCCACTTCGTACTCGGCCGTGTAGCCGTACCCGCCATGCAGCTGCACGGTGTCCAGGGCCGTGCGCAGCAGCGCCTCGCTCACGAACAGCTTGGTCATCGACGCGTCGAGCGAGATGCTGCGCGATTTCGTCAGCCGCGACGCCGTGCGATAGCACAGCAGTCGTGCAGCCTCCAGCTGCACCTTCATGTCGGCGATCTTGTGCGCGACCGCCTGGAACTTGCCGATCGGTTGCCCGAATTGCGATCGGGAACGCGCATAGGCGACGGTGGTCTCGAGCAGCCGCTCCATGGTGCCGATGTGGGCGGCGACGAGCAGCGCGCGCTCCCAGTCCATCGCCGTGCCGAACACGTGGGCTCCCCCGCCCACGGCGCCGAGCACGGCGCCGTCGTCCAGCCGAGCCTCCTCGAACACCAGTTCACCGACGGGGGAGGTGCGCAGGCCCATCTTGTCGAACTGCTGGCCGACCGAAAAGCCCGGCGTGCCGCGCTCCACCAGGAACGCCGTGACGCCGCCGTGGAACCCCTTGTCCGGGTCGGTGACCGCGAAGGCGACCACCACGTCCGCGACCGGCCCGTTGGAGATGAACGTCTTCGTCCCGTTCAGGCGCCAGCCGCCGTCCGCGCGCACGGCCCGCGTGCGCATGGAGAAGGTGTCCGAGCCCGAACCGGGCTCGGTGATGGCATGCGCACCCACCAGCGAACCGGTACACAGCCGCTTCAGGTAGCGCTCCTGCTGCTGCGGCGTGCCGTGCCGCCACACGGGCACGACGCAGGCCAGCAGATGCGCGCAGATGGAAAACACCAGTCCGCCGTCGCGGCAACCGTATCCCAGCGCTTCCAGACCGATCGCACACGTGAGCGGGTCGGCCGCACCGCCGCCCTGCTCCTCGGGGACCGGCAGCCCGAGCAGCCCCATCTCGCCGCACTTGCGGAAGGCCTCGCGCGCGAAGGTGCCCTCGCGGTCGCGCGCCAGCAGATCGTCGTTGAGCTCGCCGCGGGCGAACCGGACGATGCTGTCGCGCAGCGCCTGCTGCTCGGCGGTGAGCGAGAAATCCATCAGGTCATTCCCTTCAGTCGCTGGTAGTCGACCTTGTCCGTCGACGTCTTGGGCAAGGCGTCGAGCCAGACGTACCGGTCCGGCAGCATGTAGAGCGGCAACTGCTCCGCGGCGAACCGCTTCATCTCGATGAGCGACGGGTGCTTCGGCTCGCGGCTGCTGAGGAACGCGTGGATGGCGACGCCGCCATCCGCGTCGGTCGTGGCCACGACGGCCGCTTCCCTGATCCGCGGATGCCGGTACAGGCCGACTTCGATCTCGCCCAGCTCGACGCGGTAGCCGCGGCGCTTGACCATGCGGTCGCGCCGGCCCAGGTAGGTGTAGCAACCCGTCTCGTCTTCCACCACCACGTCGCCCGTGCGATACCACGGCGTGCCTTCGGCATCGCGGTGGAAGCCGCGTGCCGTCTGTTCCTCCAGGCCCCAGTAGCCTTTCATGACGCCGCGACCGGCGATGCACAGCTCGCCCTCGCTGCCGCGCGGCACGTCCGCGCCGTGCTCGTCCAGCACACGGGAGCGCAGGTGCGAGCACACCCGGCCGATGGGGTAGGGCTTGGTCCGATCCTCGGGCACCGGGGGCACGACCTCGTGGTACGTGCACACGTTGGTTTCGGTCGGCCCGTAGAGATTGAAGTAGCGCGGCCCGGGCCATTGCTCGCACAGGGAGCGCAGGTGCTTCACCGCGAAAACCTCGCCGGCGAAGAGCACGTGCCGAAGCGATCGATGGTCGTGGCGCTTCAGCTGGCCGAACTGCGCGAGCAACGCCAGGATCGACGGCGCCGAATACCAGATGGTGATGCGCTCGCCGGCGATGAGCTGCGCCAGCCGGAGCGCGTCCTTGCCGAGATCGTCGGAGATCAGGACGAGCGTCGCCCCGTGCTTGAGGCACACATGCACGTCGAGGATCGACAGGTCGAAGTGGAGCGGCGCATGCGAGGAGAAGCGGTCCGACGGCGTCGGCTCGAAGACCTCCGAACACCAGTCGACGAAGCTCACCGCGTTGTCGTGCGAGAGCATCACGCCCTTCGGCTTGCCCGTCGAGCCGGAGGTGTACAGGATGTAGGCGAGATCCGACGGCCGCGACGCCACCGTCGCGGCGGGCGGCGCCTCGGCGATGCGGTCGGCCTGGTCCAGCGCGCCGCGCACGCCTTGGCCGCCAGCCGCGGGCGCGACGGTCACCACGACAGGCAGCTCGCCGAGCGGGCGCGCCTCGGCATCGAACTTCTCCGCGTGAGCGGCATCGACGAACGCCACCCGGACCTTGCAGTCCTGCAGGATGTAGGCGCATCGCGCGGACGGCGCGCCGGCGTCCACCGGGACGTACGCGGCACCCGCCTTCAGCGCGCCGTACATGACGGCCAGCGCATCGATGGACTTGGGCAGGTAGATGCCGACGCGGTCGCCCCGCTGGACGCCGCAGGCCACCAGCCGGTCGCGCACTCGATCGGAGAGATGGTCGAGCTGCGCGTACGTGATCGAGCCCTGCCCGGGCTCGATGGCCGCCGTCGACGAGCCCGCCGCGCGGGCCCGCTCCGTGAAATACCGGTGCAGCCCGCCTGGCGCGTTCATGGAGCCACCGTGGAAATCTTGGACCGCAGCAGGGTCACGATGGCGTCCAGCGTGTCGAAGTTTTCCTTGTCCACCTCGTGCGGCTCGAAGTTCACGCCGTACGTCTCCTCGACGAACATGACGAGCTTGAGGGTGGCGATCGAATCCAGGATGCCGCCGCTGATGAGCGGCGTGGTGGGCGTGAGTTCGGCAGGGTCCTCCCCCGGCAGGAACTCGCCCATGATGTAGTCCTTGATGCTCTGCATGATCGCTTGGCTCATTTCGTCGTCGCCTCGACAGTGGAAAGGGGCGCAGGTGGGGCCAGCAGCGTCGCTGCCCGTGCCGCGAGCTCGGAGTACAGCCGCTCGGCCACCAGGCGGTGACCGAGTCCGTTCGGGTGGTCGTCCCATTCGGCGAGGCGAATGGTGGCGATGTCGCGGCCGCGGTAGACATCGCCGAGGTCCACGATCTCGAACCCCGCATCGCGGGCGGCGCGCAGGGCGGCGGGCGTCTCTTCCTGCCAGCTGCCCTCGCGCACCTGCGGCAGGAACACCCACACGGCCTTGATGGCCGAGCGCGCGGCATCGCGGCCGATGCTGGCGTAGACGGCGCTCAGGATCTCCTCGGCATGCGGCAGCAGCAGCTTCAGCGCCGCCGCCTGCTCCATGCCGGGCGTCACGCCCGCCTTCTCGAGAATCCGCTGCAGCTGCGGGATCGGCATCGGCAGCTGCTTGTGCACCGCCTCGGCGAGGTACGACGCCGAGCGGCTCGATTCACGGCCGGTCGCGACGAAGAACACCGCGTTGGGTTGAAGCTTCAGGGCCCGCTGGAAGGCCATCAGCTGCTGCGGCGGCTGGTATCCCGGCACGCCGAAGTTGAGCAGCTCGAAGCGCTTGAACGGCACGGCCGGCGACTGCGTGTTCAGCCGTTCCTCCACCAGCGCTTCGAAGGTCTGGCCGTCCCCCACGCCCCAACCCATCACCGACGAGGCGCCCAGCACCGCGACCCGCAACGTGTCGGCGGGCCGCTGCGGCGCGTAGTCCTGGTCGCGCAGGCCCCAGCGGTTCATGGTGACGGTGCCGTACGGGGTGGAGGAAGCGAACGACGGGATGAGCTCGTACTGCGCGAAGCCGTCGACGAAGCGCTTCAGTCCCGCACCCTGCCCCGCGAGCCAGTTGTCGGTCTTCTTCGAGTAGACCTCCCACAGCTGCGAGTTGAAGCGGTTCACGGACATGAGGCCTTCGTAGTAGCCGCGCTCGAGCTTCGCGTTGTCGAGCCGGCTCAAGTGGCCGGAGCGCAGCGAGTGGACGAACGTGGCCACCTCTCCGCCCAGGCGGGTGTGCACGCCCTCGACGGAGATCAGCACCAGTGCCGCCAGCCATGCCACCGTCGTCGCCCGCTCCAGCGTCAGCTGCCTCGCCGCGCCGCCGGCGGGCCTGACGCTCGTGCGCATCTCCACGGCCGCGCCGGCCAGGACGACCGCCAGGATCACCGCCGGAAACAGCAGCGCCTGCGGCGTGAGTGCCCCGTTCAATCCGCTCCACAGCGCCAGCCAGTCGCGCACCGACTCGGCCGTCCAGAACGACCAGAGGATGCAGATGAACCAGAACGTGAGGTATGTCTTGCCGACGGTCGTCGCCAGCCGCCGCCAGCTCCACGACGGCTTGCCCAGCGCACGGCGGTTGCGGCCGTGCTTGATCTCGATGAGCGAGTTCACCACCACCAGGACGCCGAGCAGGGTCCAGAACAGGATGTCCTGCGGCACGAAGAGCCAGGAACCCCGCAGCCAGAACCACTGGTATGAATGCAGGAACCAGGTGAGCACGAACACGTAGAGGGTAGCCAGCGTGATCGCATTCGTCGTGCCGAACCGCTTGAGCGCCATCACCGCCGGAAAGTAGAAGATCTTCTGCATGAAGTCCTTCCAGTAGATGTTGATGCGCCGCCAGAAGTCGGTGAAGCTCGATGCCATCAGCCACTGCTTGTGCGTTTCCGGCAGGCAGAAGCCGAAGAGCATCAGCATGCCGACGACCAGATGGAACAGGCCGGACACCCGCAGGTACAGGAGGAAATTGGAGACCATGTACTGCGACAGCTCGGCGGGCGTGTCCACCTCGGCGGGAGCCAGCGTGAGGTGGTAGTAGACGTAGCGGTACAGGATGAGGTGCACCACGCCGCGCGCCATCCAGCTCACGCCCCGCTGGTAGGTGGCGTGCGCGTCGGCGGCGTAGTGACTGCGCCGGAACGTCTTGAAGTCGATGACCGGGAAGAGCGGGAAGCACGCGTTCGGCGCCATGAAGAAGTAGCTGACCGACTGTGCCGGCGTCACCGGCTGCTTGTCGTGGCGCAGGTCGTAGAAGTACGCGATCAGCCGGAACATGAACATCGAGCCGAGGATCGGCCAGATGGCCTCCGACCATGGGACGGGCAGGAGCTTGGCACGCATGGCGATCAGCAGCGCGCCGGCCAGCAGCAGGAGCGCGGTGCGCAGCCGTGCCGACAGCGGCAGGTGGCAGATGCCGATGAGGACGAAACCGATGCCCACGAGCCAGGCGCCGTTGGTCACGCCGAGCACCATGGGAATCGACAGCAGGCCGAGGCCGCCGAAGAACGGCAGGCGCCATCGCAGCGGCAGGAACGCGTGCACCGCGAAGGCCGCGAACACCACGGCCGACAGCTGGACGAACGCGGTGCCTTCGATCTGGAACTGCCGAAGCAGCAGCAGCAACAGCACCAGCTGCACCGCGATGGACGCGAAATCGCGCAGCGAGATGCGCGCCCTGAGCGACGCCGGGTCGTCCGCAAGAACGCGCGCACCTGCGGTTGCCGTCACTTCCATGCTTTTCGTTCCCCCCGAGTCCGGCAGTGCGACTGCCTGGCGAAAAGAGCGCGTGCGGGGATGCCAAGACGCATTCCTGCCGTCGGTCACCGACGATTCTGCGACGGATCATGCGCGACCAGAAAACCCGGAATGCAGACTTGACAGCCCTGGCCGGACGTGCTCGTGCCAGTCTCGGGCCGCGTCGTTCCTCCTTCGAACGGCCGGGCCGCCCAGGGACTGTCGACGCCATGGGCAGCCTCGTGCCGGTGCCCGGGGGCACCGGGGCTGCGGGGATCCGGGGACACCGCGTTTCGGGGGGCCGTCGGCCCGGGCGGCTGGAGCAGCGGCCCATAATTCGGCGGGTGGCGGCGTCCTGCCCGGCACGCCCCTCATTTCGAAAACACCTTGCGGGCGTCGCGTGCCGGCGCCATCGTCATGAACGCTGCGTCGCCGCCGCTGGTCCTCCACGTGATCCATCACCTGCGCATGGGCGGCCTGGAGAACGGACTGGTCAATCTGGTCAACCGGATGCCGGTGGAACGGTATCGCCACGCGATCGCTTGCGTGGAGGACTATTCCGATTTCCGGGACCGCATCCAGCGCCCCGATGTCGAGGTCGTCGCCTTGCGTCGTTCGCACATCGGCGTGTGGCGGCTGCGCGCGCAACTGCACGCCCTGTGCCGTCGCCTGCAGCCCTCGATCCTGCACACGCGGGGCCTGTCCGGGCTCGACGCGCTGCTGCCGGCACGCCTGGCCGGCGTTCGTCGTTGCGTGCACGGGGAGCATGGCTGGGACGTCGACAACCTTCAGGGACAGGCATGGAGGCCGGCGCTGCTGCGGCGTGCGCATGCACCGCTGGTGAGTCGCTACGTCACGGTGTCGCGCGACCTCGAGCGGTTCCTCGTCGAACGCATCGGCGTTCCGGCCGCCCGCATCACGCAGATCTACAACGGCGTCGACAGCGAGCGCTTTGCGCCGTCGAAGAGCAAGCCGCTGCACCTGCTGCCGGAGTCGCTGCGCGATCCTGACCGCGTGCTCGTGGGCACGGTGGGCCGCCTGCAGGCCGTCAAGGACCAGGCGACGCTGCTGCGTGCCGTCGCGGCGCTGGTCGAGCGCCGGCCGCAGTGGCGCCAACGAATTGCCGTCGGCGTGGTCGGCGACGGGCCGCTGCTTCAGGCGCTGGAGTCACTGGCCGAATCTCTCGGCATTGCGGCGATCACCTGGTTGCCCGGCGCCACGACCAATGTGCCGGACGTGATGCGACTCTTCGACGTGTTCGTGCTGCCCTCGCTGAACGAGGGCATCTCCAACACGGTCCTGGAGGCGCTCGCCGCCGGGCTGCCCGTGCTCGCCACCCATGTGGGCGGCAACCCGGAGCTCGTCACGTCCGGGCGCGAGGGGGCGTTGTTCGCGCCCGGCGACGTGGCGGCGCTCAGTGCGCTGCTGGAGCGCTACGCGGGCGAGCCGGAATTGCGCCTCGCCCACGGCCGCGCGGCGCGGGAGACCGCACTGCGGCGGTTCAGCCTCGCGGCAATGGTCGCCCAGTACCAGGCCGTCTACGACGGGCTGTACGCGCAACGACTGCCCCGCGGAGATGCGGCGGCGAATGTGTGACAGTTTCCCACCCAGCCGTGAGCGAAGAAGTGAGCGCCGGCTGACCAAACGAGCCGCCGCGACCAGCGTGTGATTTGCCACGCGATACCCGAGCGCGCGCGGTACCGAATACATCGGGTTGCGAATTCAGGTGTTTGGCTTACGCCCCGCGCGCCCGGCTGCCCTTAACCTCGTCGTCGGCATTGGATTGGTTGTCCGCCCGCGTTGTCGGTGGGTGGCCATCGGCGATGCCATGGGATTTGAAAAAGGCAAGCCGCGCGAAAGCACGGTACGCAAAGTCTTCGGTCTAAAGGGCATCGCCCCAGGATAGCGAGACTGCCAGATACCCCTCGCTGTCAGACGGCGAGCGCGTGCACCACGGACACATGTCGTCGTCCGGTGGCGGCACGGTCGTGTCCTGCAGTGACGTTCCAGGTGTGTGTGTGTCCGACACAAAAGGAACGTCGTGGGAATCGGATATTCGAAGCCGTCGTGCACTCCTGCACGCAAGGTGAGCCTTTGCGGCTCGATCCTCGTTGCATCGCTGCTGGCCGGCGCCGCACCGGGCGCATACGCCGCCGCACCGGCCGGCGAGTGGGTCAAGGGGCGCATCCTCGTCATGCCGCAGGCCGGCTTGCCCGAGCAGGCCCTGGCCGGCATCCTGAAGGAGAACGGCGCCGGCAACGCGCATCGCCTCGGCAAGAGCGAGCTCCACATGGTCGATCTGCCACCCGGGCACGAGGCGGACGTGGTGGAGCGCTTGTCGCGCAACCCGCACATCAAGTTCGCCGAGCTGGACATGCTGGTGCCCGAGTCGCTGGTCGCCAACGATCCGTACCTGGGCAGCCAATGGCACCTGACGAAGATCGGTGCGCCCCCCGCCTGGGACATGGCCCAGGGCAGCGGCATCACCGTGGCGGTGCTGGACTCGGGCATCGATACGCGGCACCCCGACTTCGCGGGTCGGCTGCTGCAGGGCTACAACTTCGTCGACGGCAACACCAACGTGGAGGACGTCCGCAGCCACGGCACGAAGGCGGCCGGCACGGTGGCCGCGACGCTGAACAACGGAGTCGGGGTGGCCTCCGTGGCGGGACAGGTGAAGATCATGCCGCTGCGGGTGTCGGACAGCGCGGGCTATGCGTCCTGGAGCGCGATGGCGTCCGCCGTCACCTGGGCGGCGGACCGCGGCGTGCGCGTCGTCAACATGAGCTTCAACGGCGTGGCCGGCAGCTCGTCCGTGCTCGCGGCCGCGAAGTACCTGAAGGACAAGGGCGGGCTCGCGTTCGTGAGCGCCGGCAATTCGAACATCGATCCCAACTACGCCAATACGTCGTCGATGGTGATCGTGTCCGCGACGGACAGCCACGACCTGAAGGCCAGCTTCTCGAACTACGGCGATCACGTGCACCTCGCCGCGCCGGGGGTCGGCATCTACACCACGAACTGGGGGCAAGGCTATGCCTCGGTCAACGGCACGTCGTTCTCCGCGCCGGTCGCCGCCGGTGTCGCCGCCCTGGTGATGTCGGCCAACCCGAGCCTGACGCCCACGCAGGTCGAGAACATCCTTTTCAGCACGGCCGTGGACCTCGGCGCGCCGGGCCGCGACATCTACTTCGGCTACGGTCGAGTCAACGCGGCAGCGGCGGTGGCCGCCGCACGCAAGACGGGTTCCACCGCGACCTCGGGCGACACGACGGCGCCGAAGGCGTCGATCGCCGCGCCGCTGGGCTCGAGCACCGTCAGCGGGATCGTGCCGGTCAGCGTGACGGCATCGGACAACGTCGGCGTGACGAAGGTCGAGCTGCGGGTGAATGGCACCCTGGTCGCCACCGACACCTCGTCTCCGTACGGCTTCAGCTGGGATTCGACCAAGCTGCCCAACGGCATGGCGAGCCTGGTGGCCACCGCGTACGACGCCGCCGGCAATGCCGGCGCATCGGCAACCGTGTCGCTGAACGTGGCCAACGCCACCATGTCGACCGCCACGGCGGACACCATCGCCCCGAAGGTCACGATCAGCAACCCGGTGAACGGCACCGTCGTGACCGGCGTCGTCGCCATCAAGGCGACGGCGACGGACAACAGCGGCACGACTGGGCTGCGCCAGACCATCTACATCAACGGCAAGGTGGTCGCGACGGCCCTGACCGCCTCCATCAGCTACAACTGGAGCACGCGCTACGCGCCGCCGGGCGCCTACACCATCGAGGTGCTGGCCACCGATGCCGCGGGCAACGCGGCGCGCACGTCGGTGAAGGTCACGCGGTAAAGCGCATCCTGCCGCCCGCGGCGGGATGATCAGCCGGCCGCGCCGGCGCCCGCGGCCGGAAGAAGAAGACCCGCCGAGGCGGGTCTTCTTGCATCAAGAGGGCGTTCTGTTTCAGACCCTGCGCCGCCGGGTGGCGCCGGCAGCCAGCAGGCCGAGGCCCACCAGCGCGAGCGACATCGGCTCCGGGATCTCGTCGTCGTCGCCGCCGCCGTCGTCGTTGAAGAAGCCCGAGCCGCTACCGTTGGTGAGGCCCTGGACCCGAAGCGCGAACGTGAAGCCGTTCTTGTCGACCGGCCCGTCGACGCTCACGGCATCGATGATGTCGGCGAGCGCGGTGTTCTTGAACGTCCAGGTGAAGACGTCCGAGTTGTCGAAGCGGGCGCTTGGCGGGGCGTTGTCGAAATTGAGCGTCCAATCGAAGAAGCCGTCGCCGTCCGCCTTGAAGGCCGTGTCGTGCAGGGAGCTGTCCTTGAACGAGAACGTTGGTGCGGTAAAGCCGACCGCGGGACCGGCTTCCACGACCGTCCCGCTCACGAACGGATCCAGGTTGCCATAGAGCCTGGTGATGAACTCGGTGGACTGCAGGGTCGCCTGGAGCGTGAACAGGACGTCTGCTCCGCTCTGCGTGACGGTGAGCGTGGCGCAACTGCCGTTCAGGCAGGTGGCGTTCGAGCCGCTGAACTCGTTCTCGAACAGGAACACGTCGGCGCTCGCGCCGAACGAGGCGACAGCCAGCGCAGCGCTCGCGGCGATGGCCCTGAATTTGCGTGAAAAGTTCATCTGATCCTCCGACTTTCTAGGTACGGCCCCCTTGCTGCAAGCTCATTCGCATGTTTGATGCCAGGGGGCATCCAGTGAGCTAGATCAACGAGTTAGCCCCCATCCGCGGGGTCGCTCGAGCCGAGCTGTAAGGTTTTCCGACGGCACCTCGGGACACGGCCGGACCGCAAGCCGCAGCGCCATCAAGACGAGGAGGCCGACCAGGACGACGACGCGCGGCGCGTCCATCACGCTGCTCAGCGTGCCGACTGTCAGCACCGCGACGATCGACGCGGCGAGATATGGCGCTGCTTCGTGTTTCGCTGCCGCACCGCCGAGCACCCGGTACGTCGCCGCCGCCACCAACCCGCCGACGGCGATCAATCCGGCCATTCCGCGCTCGATCAGCCACTCCAGGTACAGGTTGTCGATGTGCCAGGGCAGGAAATGGCGCCGCGCCACCGGCAGCCAGTGCGCGCGACCGTCGTCGAAGGTGCCGTTCTCCGACAACGTGCGGCCGTCCGCGCCGGCCAGGCGCACATTGTCGATATCGGCCACCCCGCCGACGTTCACCACCGAGATCAGCAGCATCGCCGGCCGCTCGAGCGACGGTCCCAGCAGGCGGCGGTCGACGCGGCGCGTCTGACCGGGTCGCGTCGGGGGCACGGCGATCATGGCGGCCTGGCAGGCACGGTCGTAGAGCAGATGCGTTTCGCACACCCGCGCGTGCAGCCATGCCCCCCGGGTCGTCGCGACGTCGAGCGCGAGCCGGTAGGCGCGATCGACGGGCACGCGCTGGCCGATGGCCAGGTCCCCGGGGTGCAACGGCCGGCGTGACGGCCCGGCGATGCGGACGTAGCCGCCTTCGGGGCCCCGCAGCCAGGACACCCGGCCCCCCGGCGCGCCTTCCAGCGTGGCCGCGGCGTAGTGGTCCGGCAGGCGGCCGGCCCCCAGGCCGATCAGCCAGTCGACGGGCGAAGCGAGCAAGCCGATGCCGCGCAGCCAGTGGGCCGCCCGGCTGCCGTAGTCCGTCTCGCTGCGCAGCAGCCGTCCCCACATGAACGAATCCGGACCGAACGCCGGCAGCGACTCGCCCACCAGCACCAGCGTGAGGATGGCGCCGGCAAAGGTGCGCCATCGCCCCCGGCCCGGGTGGCCCCACAGCCACAGCGCCGCGATGGCTCCCGCGGCGAGCAGCGCCATCGCGACGCCGGCGACGCGGCCCTGCAGGAACGCCAGAACCAGCAGGGCCGCCGCCAGTGCCCAGGCGACGCCATAGAGCACGCCCCGCCGCCACGGATGCGCGTCGACCGGGGCGCTGCGGCGAATCAGCAGCGTGGCGAGCAGCAGCAGCGAGACCGCCGCGCCCAGGTACAGGCCACGCGCGAACGTCGTCACCGCGGCATACGTGACGACCATCGCGAGTGCGGCGCCGCACGCCCACCAAGCCCAACCCCGGGCGGTGCGCAATCCCCAGACCACGATCGGGATGGCCAGCGCCAGGTAGGCGTCGATCGCCGCGCCGCCCACGTGCATCTCCCAGAACAAGGCGGTGATGCGGTACGGCGGCGACATGTCGAGCAGGCCGGGGTAGGAGTAGCGCTCCCAGGCCGCGGCCACCGAGGCGACGGCCAGCCCGGCCAGGATGCCGGCGAAGAGCCGGCGCACGGCACGGGCGGCGTCACGGTCCAGTTCGCGTTGCAGCAGCGGCGCGCACAGGAGCACGAAAGCGAGCGGCTTGGTCACGCGCAGGCTGTTCAGTGCAGAAAAGTGGTCGTCGAACCAGCCGAGCTCCGCCGCCGGCGCGTCGCGCACCGCGCGCGCCACCCCCAGCAGGAGCAGCGCGCCGACGAAGGCACAGACCCGCGGCGCCGGCCAGCGCACGGGCGTGCCGTCGAGGGCGAGCCGGGTGTGGCCGGCGGCGAGCGCGGCGAGGAGCAGGAGGTCGAACTCGCTCGGGTGGATCCAGCCGGTCCAGGGCGAAAAGTCGAGCCACGGCGCACACGCCGGAACCATGAACAGCCATGCCGAGCGATGGCGCGCCAGCGCCGCCATCGCAAGACAGGCCGCGGCGGTGGCCCAGGCCGGTGCCACCGGGTGGTGCAGCGCGATGACGCCCGCTGCTGCCGCCGCGGCCAGCACGATCAGGACCGAAAGTGCAGCCAGCAAGAATCGTCCGGGCGAGGGAGGCGGCCCGTGGCGCCGGGTCGTGTCCCGGGCCGGCTCACGCGTCGAGCCGTTGCGGCAGCGCCTCGGCGGGGGAGCGGTCGGCGGAGTGCGCCGCGCGGCGCGGCAACGCCTGCCGCTCCACGGTGAGCAGCATGTGAATCCAGTTGGGCCGATCGGGCGTCATGGGCGCGGTCAGCGCACGGGACCAGAAGGCGAGCTTGGTCGCCACCTTTCCGAGCAGCCCGCGTTCGGGCGGAGCGACGAGCGGCCGGCCGCAATGGACGCAGGGCTCGTCCTGCTCGTAGGTCCCATAGGGATTGCCCGCCACCTCCATCAGCAGGGCCGAGAGGGCGTTGGTGTGCTCGCGGCTCGTTCCGACGAACGAGACGCGGCTGGGCTTGCAACCCTCGAACAGCGCGGCAAGGCGGCGTTCGTCGAAGGTGTTGACGTGACCCCAGGGCGGATTGGTCTTCATGCACGAGTAGCAGGTCGTGCGGCCGACGCGCGTGTCCTGACGGTACGGCACCCCGATGAGAAGCGTCCCGCGGCACACCCGCACGAGCTCGTGGCACGCGGCCGGCAGCAGCGGCGGGGGAATGTGTTCCAGGACCTCCGCGCAGAACACGAAGTCCATCGAGCCATCGGGGTACGGCAGCGATGCGGCGTTGCCTTGCACGCAGCGAACCTTCGGATGGTCGATCGCCGGCTGCGTGAGGTCGAGTGCGATGACCTCGTCGAAGCGCCCGGCCATCAGCACGGAGAAGTGACCGTCGCGCGCGCCGATGTCCAGCGCGGTGCGGCCCGATGCCGGCATCAGGCGCAGCAGGTCCTCGGTACGCTCACGCTCGCCTTGCGAAGCCCGATACGTCGACAGATCCATGAGCCTCCTCCACAGCGCGAAACGGTGCATTGTGCAGGCGCGCCCGGCAGCGCGGGCGCCGCGCACCCGCCCCGCGATCGCGGGACTTGACTCAAACGAGCACCTCCAGGCACGCCGGGTGTCCGAGGAAGGCTTGCGGGCTGGCGGATGCGCCGTAGGCACCCGACTGGAAGACCACCACCAGATCGCCCGGCTGCGCCTTTGCCAGCACCATGCGGTCGCCGAGCAGGTCGAGCGGGGTGCACAGCGGCCCCACCACCGACGACGTCTCGTGCGCAACGCCGGCGCCGCGACGATGGCTCACCATGACCGGATAGTTCTTGCGAATGACCTGCCCGAAGTTGCCCGATGCGGCCAGGTGGTGATGCAGCCCGCCGTCGGTGACGAGGAAGACCTGTCCCCGCGACACCTTGCGATCCACCACGCCGCAGACGTACACGCCGGCCTCGCCGACCAGGTACCGGCCCAGCTCGATGACGAGCGAAACGCCGGGCAGTTCCCGGAGGGCGCGCTCGGCGAGGCGGTGCAGGTTCTCGCCCACCGGCGCGAGCGACAGCGGCTGCTCGCCGGGGAAGTACGGGATCCCGAAGCCGCCACCGAGGTTGAGCGAGCGAACCGGCGCCGAAGCGTGCTGCGCCAGCCGCAGCGCCAGCTCGTACGACTTGCACTGGGCGTCGCAAATGGCCTCGGCCTTCAGGTTCTGCGAGCCGGCGAACAGATGGAAGCCTTCGAATGCCAGCCCGGCGATCCGGATGCGCTGGAGCAGGTCGGGCACGTCTTCGGCGTCCACGCCGAATTGCTTGGGGCCGCCGCCCATCTTCATGCCCGAGCCCTTGAGCTCGAAGTCGGGGTTCACGCGCACGGCGACGCGCGGCGCCACGCCCAGGTCGTCCCCGATGCGTGCCAGCAGGTGGACTTCGCGCGCCGACTCGAGATTGACGAGCACCCCGGCGGCCACCGCCTGGCGCAGTTCCGTCTCGCGCTTGCCCGGTCCCGCGAAACTCACTTCGGCGACGTCGGCCGCAGCATCGAGCGCGACCTTGAGCTCGCCGGCGGACGCGACGTCGATGCCGTCGACCAGCCCGGCCATGAAGCCCACGAGCGCCGGCATCGGGTTGGCCTTCATCGCGTAGTGCAGTTTCAGGCCGGCTGGCAGGACGCCGCGCAGGTCCCGCACGCGATCGCGCAGCAGCCGGCGGTCGTAGGCGTAGAACGGGGTCTGGCCGACACGCTCGGCCAGGCGCGACAGGGGCATCCCGCCCACCTGCAGCTCGCCGTCGACGACGCGGAACTGCGCCATGGGGGCGTGGGCCGGCGCGGAGAGCACGTCGATCACGACTGCGTCTCCTGGCGCTGCGCCCACTCCGTGGCCAGGCGCCTGCGGTCGATCTTGCCGTTCGGGTTGCGCGGCAACGGGCCGCCCGCCACCTCCACGCCCGCCGGCACCATGTACGCGGGCATGCGGGCCTTGCAGGCCGCCTGCAGCGCTTCGAGGTCGACCTGCGCCGCGCCGGCCACGGGCGTCGCGATCACATGGATCGCCTGGCCGAGCGCGGGATGCTCCACCCCGAACGCCGCGCACTCGCCCACCAGCTTCGTCGCGTAGAGGATCTCTTCCACTTCGGTCGGGCTCACGCGGTAGCCGGATGTCTTGATCATCTCGTCGCGGCGACCGATGAAGTACAGGAAGCCGTCCGTATCGCGCCGCACCGTGTCTCCCGAGAACACGGCCACCTCGGGGATCTGCAGGCCCCCTGGCCGGCCGACGAGGCCGACGGGCAGCGGCTTGTACCGCTCCGCCGTCTTGTCTGCGTCGTTCCAGTACCCCATGCCGACCAGCGCACCTCGATGCACCAGCTCGCCGGGTTCATCGGCGTCGCAGGGCGTGCCGTCTTCCCTCAGCACGAGGATCTCGGCATTCGGGATCGCCCGGCCGATCGAGTCGGGGCGGCGGTCCACCTCCGTCGGAGGCAGGTAGGTCGAGCGGAAGGCCTCGGTCAGCCCGTACATCAGGTACGGCAGCGCGGCCGGCACCTTCGCGCGCAGCGCGGACAGCGTCTCGCGCGGCATGCGCCCGCCCGTGTTGGCGAAGTAGCGCAACGTGTCGTCGATGGCCGCCGGCCACTCCAGCTGCGCCAGCTGGATGTACAGCGGAGGAACGGCCGTCAGTCCGGTGACCTTCTCCCGTTCCATCGCCTTCAGCACGTCGCGCGGCAGCAGGTAGTTCAGCAGGACGACGCGAGCACCGCTGTGGAACGCGGTGGTGAGCTGGCTGAAGCCGGCATCGAAGGACAAGGGCAGTGCGGCGAGCAGCGTGTCGTCCGCGTTGTTGCCCAGGTAGGAGGCAACGCTCTTCGCCCCGGCCACCATGTTGCGGTGGGAGAGCACGACACCCTTGGGGCGGCCGGTGCTGCCGGAGGTGTAGAGGATGGCCGCCATGTCGGTGTCGATGACCCGATGCCCCGCACGCACGGGGCTCTGCAGCAATGCACCCCACGGCAACGTCGTGATGGCGGGCCAGGCGATGCCGGGCGCCACCGGCTCCGTGAGCACCACATGATCCAGGCTGGGGCACTGCCCGAGGATTTCGGCGAGCAGCGCGGACCGCTCGGGCGTCGTGACGAGGACGCGGGCGTCGCAATCCCGCAGGATGTGCGCCACCTGCTCCGGCTTCAGCAAAGGATTGACCGGAACCAGCACCCCCCCTGCCGCCGGGACCCCGAAGCTGGCGACCACCGTTTCCAGGCGCTTCTCGAGATAGACGGCGACGCGGTCCGCGCGCTGGAGTCCGGCATCGAGCAGACCGGCCGCGAAGCGCTCCACGTCGGCGCTCAGGCGCTCGTAGGTGCAGGACGACGATCCGCAAGTCAGCGCGGTGGCCGATGGTGCGCGCTCCGCGGCACGGCGGACCAGTTCGTGCAGGAGGGTGGCGTCGATCATGCTACGGGCAGCAGGTGGGATCGAAAAGTATCCCATAGGCGTTTCGCACGGAATCGTCCACCGGACCCCCTGGAAGCGGGGATGCGGCCGGACGCCATTGCGCCCCGCGATCGAGGGGGTCCCTCGGGATGCATGGGTAAGCGCGAGGGATGGACGCCTCGGAGCGATGCGCCGCACGTCTAGAATTTCCGACCTGGGCAGCAGGTGAAGCGAGGTCAGTGATGGATGTGACGCATGAAGTGATCCGTGTGCTGGAAGATGTGCTGAGCTTGAAGGGCCGAAGCACATCGTTCAGCCGCGAGACGCCCTTGCTGGGAGCGGTCCCCGAACTGGACTCGATGGCCGTCGTGTCGCTGCTCACGACCCTCGAAGAGCGCTTCGGCATCGTCATCGACGATGGCGACATCAACGGCGAAACGTTCAGGACGGTCGGCACGTTGGTCGATTTCGTCAACGAGCAGCTGGCGACCTCGGCCTGATCGCCACCGCGCGTCGTGACCCTCGAAGCCTTCTTTCTTCCGGTCGGCACGCCGCGCGGCGGTCGGCGCTATTGCCTGTTCCACAAGCCGGCGTCAGCCGCGCGTGCCTGCGTGCTCTATGTGCATCCGTTCGCGGAGGAGATGAACAAGTCGCGCCGCATGGCGGCGCTGATGGCGCGTCAGTTCGCCGCCGACGGTGTCGCCGTCCTGCAGATGGATCTGCACGGATGCGGCGATTCCAGCGGCGATTTCGGCGATGCCTCCTGGCACGACTGGGTCGACGACGTGCTGGTCGGCTGCACATGGCTGCGCGAGCGCACGGGAGCACGGCCCTGGCTCTGGGGGCTGCGCTCCGGTTGCTTGCTCGCCGCGGAGGCAGCGCGCCGGCTGAGCCACACGGGGCTGCACGTGGATCTCCTGTGGTGGGCGCCCATTGCATCCGGCAAGGCGGCCCTGCAGCATTTCCTGCGGCTCAAGAGCGCCGGTGAGCTGCTTGCCGGCAGCGCTTCGCGCGGGAGCGTCGATGCGTTGCGGGAGCGGCTGGCGGCCGGAGAGTCGATCGAGGTCGGCGGCTATCGCCTATCGTCGGCCTTGGCGAGCGGGCTGGAACAGGCCTCCCTCGCGTCCGCAGCTGGCGATCGTCGCCTCGCTTCATGGGACGTCGGTTCAGGTCATGCAGCCAGCCCGGCGGTCCAGCGGGTTCTGGCTCAATGGCAGATCGCCGGCGCGCAATGCCGCTCCGGCGTGGTGGAGGGCCCGGCGTTCTGGCAGACCACCGAGGTCGAAGAGGCGCCGAACCTGATTGCGGCAAGCCGGGAGACGGTCGCGGAGGCGGTGACGGCATGAAGGAATTGCAGGTCACCGAGCATGCGCTCGTGTTCCCCTGCCAAGGCGAGAGCCTCGTGGGGGTGCTGCATCTTCCGACGGTGCCGCTGGAGACCTCGATCGTCATCGTGGTCGGCGGACCGCAATACCGCATCGGCAGCCATCGTCAGTTCGTCTCACTGGCTCGCGCGATGGCAGCGCAAGGGCACGCGGTCCTGCGCTTCGACGTGCGTGGCATGGGCGACAGCACAGGTGCCAGCCGCAGCTTCGAACAGATCACTCGAGACATCGCGGCGGCCGTGGACGAGATCAGCCAGCGGGTGCCGCTTGCGCGCCGCATCGTGCTCTGGGGTCTGTGCGACGGCGCATCGGCCGCGTTGTTGTATCTCCATGAAGTCCGCGACGCGCGGGTGCGGGGACTGTGCCTGCTGAATCCTTGGGTTCGCTCCGACGAAAGCCTGGCCCGCACGCACTTGCGGCACTACTACCTGCGTCGGCTCGCCCAGCGGGATTTCTGGGCCAAGCTGCTGCGCGGCCGAATCACCAGCGCGGCCGTCGCAGAGCTGGCCCGCAAGGTGCGCGATGCGAGCAGGTCCGTGCGTTCCTCCAGCGGTCCTTCGGCGCCGTTCCAGCGCCGCATGGCACAGGCGTGGCGAGAGTTTTCGGGGTCCGTGCTGCTGCTGCTGAGCGCAGACGACTACACGGCCAAGGAGTTCGCCGAGCAGGTGCAAGCGGATCCTGCGTGGAAGGGCGTGCTTCAGCGCAGCGGCGTTTCGGTTCGGTGGGTCGATGCGAACCACACATTTTCCGAACCGGCGGCGCGCGCGGCGTTGCATGAACACACGCTGGCCTGGCTGCGCGCCACGTGCTGAAGGAGGACTCGACATGAACCGCCATCTGGCCACGGCCACCGTGCTGCTGGCACTGCTCGGCATGCACGGCGCCTGGGCGCAATCGTCGTGCGGCGACCTGGGCAACGCCTACGGGCCATTCGACTACCGCACCGATCGCCACAAGCTCGGCATCGTCGAGCAATTCCATTTCACGCCGGAGGTCGAGGCGCTCATCCGTGGCAAGTCGAGTCCCATCGTGGGGAACGACCTGGACTACACGCTGCGCGCTTTCCCCAACCACCACAGGGCGCTTGCCGCGCTCACGCGCCACGGCCAGCGGACCAAGTCGCCCCAGCCCGCCGGTCTGCGCTACCCCGTGGACTGCTACTTCGAGCGCGCCGTCCGCTTCCGGCCCGACGACACGACGGTGCGAATTCTGCTCGCGGGACACCTGTTTCGCACCGGGCGCACGGACGAGGCGTTGGTGCAACTGCGCGTCGCAGGCGAAGCCGCAAGCACCAACGGGTTCACGCACTACAACATCGGCCTCGCGTACTTCGACATGAAGCGATACGACAAGGCGCTCGAGCATGCCCACCGGGCGATGCAGCTCGGCTTCGTCGAGCGCCAGGAGCTCAAGAAGCAGCTCGAGGGCATCGGCCGGTGGGTGGAGCCGGCGGGCGAACCGGCCACGCCGGCTCAGCCCGCCTCCTGAAGGTTCCATGGCCTTGAACGGCATTTCCGGCCCCGATCACCTGAAGCACGTCTTGATGGTGGCGTACCACTTCCCGCCCTTGGCGGGAAGCAGCGGCATCCAGCGCACGTTGCGGTTCGTCCAGCATCTGCCGCAGTTCGGGTGGCAGCCGGTGGTCCTCACCGTGCATCCGCGCGCCTATCCGGAAACGCGAGCCGACCTCCTCGACGAGATCCCCGAGGAGACAACGGTGCACAGGTCCTTTGCGCTGGACACCGCACGGCATTTGTCCCTCGGTCGCCGTTATCTGGCTTCGCTCGCGCGCCCCGACCGCTGGATCAGCTGGCGTCTCGCGGGTGTGCGGGACGGCATCGAGCTCGTCCGGCGCTTCGACGTGCAGGCGCTGTGGTCGACCTATCCCATCGCCACCGCCCATGTCATCGGCGCGGAACTCCAGCGCCACACGGGGCTGCCGTGGATCGCCGACTTCCGTGACCCGATGGCGCAGCCGGACTATCCGCCGGACCCGATCACGTGGAAGCACTACCAGGCGATCGAGCAGCGCGCGCTTCGCCAGGCTCGCGCCAGCATGTTCACCACGCCGAGCGCCGCTCGCACCTATGCCCAGCGTTATCCGGACGTCGCGGAACGCATCGTCGTCCTCGAGAACGGCTATGACGAGGAAAGTTTCGCGCCCATGGGCGACGAACGGCCGCCGCCTCTCGTGCCTCGCGCCTTCACGCTGCTGCACAGCGGCATCGTCTATCCCTCGGAGCGGGACCCGTCGCAACTGCTCCAGGCGCTGCGCGTTCTCGCGGACGGGGGGGAGATCGAGCCGGAGCATTTCCGCGTCCGCTTTCGAGCTCCCGTGCACGAGGAATTGCTGAAGCGGATGGCCCGTGATCAGGGCGTGCAGGAGTTCGTCGAGGTGATGCCACCGGTCGGATACAGGGACGCGCTTCAGGAGATGGTCCGCGCCGACGCCTTGCTGGTGATGCAGGCGGCCAACTGCAACGAACAAGTGCCGGCGAAGGTGTACGAATATCTTCGAGCCGGGCGGCCCATCGTGTGTCTGTCCGATCCCGCAGGCGACACGGCGGCGATCCTGCGGCACGCCGGGGTGCAGTCCTGTGCCTGTCTGGACCGTGTCGACGAAATCGTGGCCCTGCTGCGCGACCTCCTGAACGCGCGCTGCGGCAGCTACCTCCCGGCCGCCCCGGCGGTCGCGAGTGCCTCGCGGGTGCAGCGTGCCAAGGTGCTGGCCGAGCATCTGGACCGTTCCGCAGCCCGCTGACCGCTTGCATGAAAGGCGCCGCCACCAGCGTCGCGCGCGGCGCGGTCCTCACCGTCGCCATGCGCTGGACCGATCAGCTGATCGGGATCGTGAGTACCCTCATCCTGGCGCGGATACTCGTGCCGGAAGACTTCGGCGTGATCGCCATGGCGTCGATGATCATCGGCCTGACCGACGTCCTGTTCGATCTCGGGGTCAACGTGGCGCTGATCCAGAACCGTCATGCCACGCCGAGCCACTTCCACACGGCGTGGACACTGCGACTGCTGCAGGCGGCGTTCGCGGCCACCGTCGCCTTCCTGTGCGCTCCACTGGCGGCCGACTACTTCGACGATTCGCGCATCCGCCCGGTGGTGCAGGTCCTGTCGCTGGGCCTGCTGATCACCGCCTTCGAGAACATCGGCATCGTGATGTTCCAGAAGGAGATGCGCTTCGGCCTGGACTTCAAGTTCGCGTTTACCAAGCGCATCGCGGGCTTCCTCACGACGGTGTCGCTGGCGTTGGCGCTGAACAGCTATTGGGCGCTCGTTTTCGGCGCGCTGCTCGGCCGCGTGGTGGGCGTGGCCCTGAGCTACCGCATGCACCCCATGCGCCCCCGTCCATCGCTGGAAAAGGTGCGCGAGATCTTCTCCGTGTCGCAGTGGATGATGGTGCGCAGCATCCTCGGCTACCTCACGGCGAACGTGCACAAGTTTGTCGTCGGCGGCCGGGCGAGCGCCAGCATCGTGGGCGGCTACACGCTCGCCGATCAGATCTCGGCCATGCCGTCGAGCGAACTGCTGCAGCCGCTGAACCGGGTGCTCTTCCCCGCCTTCGTACGCGAGCGGGAGAATCCCGAAGCCTTGAAGCGGGTCTTCCTGTTGGCTCAGGGGGTGCAGGCGCTCATCGCGGTGCCGGTCAGCATCGGTCTTCTCATGCTCGCACCCGAGGCGGTCGGCCTGCTCCTCGGCGCGAAGTGGATGTTCATCGTCCCGTTCGTGCAGGTGTTCGCGCTCGCCAACGTCGCGCAGGCGGTCGCGACGAGCGGGGATTACCTGCTGATCACGGTCGGCAAGGTCGGCCAGCAGAACATCGTACCGGTCGCGCAGTTGACGGTCTTCGTCTCGACCGTCGTCGCGCTGCCGCACGCGGGCGCCCTGGAAATCGCATGGCTGCGCGTCGCCGCCATCTTCGCCGGGCTGGTGGCCTCGGTATGCCTGCTGCTGCACGCCGTACCGTTTGTCGCCCTGCGCGACATCGTCGGCAGTGTCCACCGCCCGATCGTCGCGAGCGCCGTGATGGCGCTGGGCTTGTGGCAGCTGCCGCCGTGGTTCTCGCCCGGCATCGTGCTCGGGCTGATCGTGAAATCGCTGGTCGGTGCGGCGCTCTATTGCCTTTGCGTCTATCTCCTGTGGCGCATCGAACGCCGGCCCGACGGGAGCGAACGATACGTTACCGGCAAGCTCATTTTGTTGAGCTCTCGGTTACGACCCCAGCCACGGCCGGGTACGTAAAAGGTCCTGCTGCGACCACCTGCGTCATCCCGTGGCGGGTTTTGTCGACCTCAGGTGAAAGCGCAGTAATGCCGTGTAAGTCCTTGAATTTACGAACAAAGTTCGCACGCGCCTGAACGAAAACGTCCGAATAATCGCGTCACTTTCATTGAGATGACCGTGATGCAGAACGACCGACGTACCTTCCTGCTGGGATCCCTTTCCTCCGCCGTGCTCACCGCTTGCGGTGGCGGTGGCGACGATCAGACCGATGCCATGGCGGACGGCGCAGCCGCCCCATCCACCAGCGCAGCCGCGCCGTCCACCGACGTGGCCGCCACGGATACGCTCGAAACGCCCGATGTGACAACGGCCGCCGAAGAGATCGTCACCGACGGACGAGCCACGATCCAATCCGCCGCCGTTTCCCTCCCCGGCGATCCGCCTCAGTTCCTTTCCTGGGATGCCGGCAGCGGCCCGAACCGCACGCACTGGAGCCAGCATCTTCAGCTGCCGTGGAAGAACCCGACTTACGGCGACTGGCTCGACGCGGCCGGCGCGCCGCAAGGCGCGACACCTTACGCCGTCGTCTCGGTGACGACCGCGGGGATCTTCTACAACTTCCCGATCACCAACCTGGTGAAGAAGTGGGTCGTCACTGGCGAGAACCGTGGTGCCCTGCTGCGCACGGCGAGCGCTTCCGCCGCGACGTGGTCGGGCCGGACCGCGTCGTTGGCGCAACGTCCCGTCCTCGTGGTGCACACGACCACGGGCACGTTCAATTGTCCGTGCCTCGCCCTCGCGAGCTATGCGAAGACCAGTTCCGCCGGACTGGATACGCGGCTGCGCGCCAAGCTCGCGCCGGACCAGGCGGTGATCGCCCAGTTCGACCTTCGTGCCGTGACCGGCACGGTCGTGGACGCGACGATGAAGCTCTACTGCGAGTCGAAGTCGTCGACCGCCGTGTCGGCCTCGGTCTTCGAGCTCGACCCGCCGCGGTTCCAGCTCGGCACCGGTGGCCTCCAGATCCAGAACGGCGTGGCTGCGAGCTATCCCCGCGATGCGAGCCTGCGAAGCCACCCGTCGATCATTCGCGCCGGAGACTTCTCCAACCTGGCGCCTGGCGTTCTGTTCGATTCGTACAGCTTCAATCCCGCCTACAACCCTTACTCGGTCCTCCCGGATCCGGATGCGCCGGGCACCATGATGTTCCGCGGCTCGTTCAACCCCTCGGCATCGGGGCAGGCACGCGGATCGTTCACCGGCCGCATCGAGACGATGCGCGCCAATTACGCCGACCCGCTTCGCCCGCCGATCCTGGTGGAAGAGCAGATGTTCTGCCGTCTCTACATCTACCTCGAGGACGACTGGAACAGCGTGCTCGACTCCAACAAGATGGCCATCGGCTGGGACCTGCGCATGGGATGGTGGAACGACGCCGGCGGCGGTTACTGGCAGTCGACGACCGGTAACGGCGGCGCGCCGGGCACCGGCATGAAGGTCTACGCGCCCGCGGGCAAGAACGGCAGCAGCCAGCGCTACAGCCGCTGGGAATACCAGGGTCATGCGGTGCGCATGGAGGCCGGCAAGGGCGTCAACGACGGCAACCCCTACACCCACCTGCGGCCGTTGCAGACCTACGCCTACAACCTGGACCAACCGACGGCATACGGCCAGATGATCCGCCTGGGCAACGGCGTGATCGGCAAGGGCCGCTGGCACTGTATCGAGCAGCAGATCAAGATGAACTCGATTGCCGGGCCGTACGACCCCCTGGGCAACGGCGTGGCCGTACCCGACGGCGTCATCCGCACCTGGCTCGACGGCGTGCTGTGCAGCGAGGTCACCAACATGCGCTGGCGCCGGCATCGTGACATGGGTGTCCAGGGCCCGTGGGTCAACTGGTTCTATGGCGGCAAGCTGCCCACGGAAGTGCCGATGCACTACCGCATGAACCACCTCGCGGTGTCGCGCGAGTACATCGGCCCTCGCATCGCCTGACGCCAGGCGCGAGACCCGCCGTACGGTGGGCCGCACCCGCGAGGGTGCGGCCCATTTTCATTGGTACGTGACGACCAGCTTGGGCCGCAACGACGTATCGGCAGTGAACTCCGCGCTGTAGAAGCGCTTGAGACCGGTGAGATAGCCGCTGGTCGCCCGCAGTCGCCAGCCATGGTTCGCGCTTCCGGCGCTCATTTGCTGGACGGCACCCGTGACGTTGAATTCCACCCAGCCGGGATTGAACGCCACGGACGTCGAGGCATCCGGGGTGCTGCCGATGTCCGCGCCCAATCCGTTCGCGCCTGCCGTGTTCCAGGGCACGCCGGGAGCCCGCTGAAGCCACGTCGCGGTGCCTTCGCTCCAGGGCTGCAGGACACGATGCAGTGCATACACCATGTCATAGCCGGAGTACTTGTACACGGACAGGGTGGCGGACGTGATCGTCACGCCGTCCGGCACGGGACCACCTTGTGACTGGAAGATGGCGAAGCGCATCAGGACCGAGAAGCCCGAGCTCCCCTGGTCCTGCATCTGCGTGGCCGTGCCGAATGCGATGCTCGGATGGTATCCGTACAGGTACGTGTCGGCCGCGCCCGCGTAACCTCCGATTCCCCGCTGGAGCGTCACCGCGGCACCACCCGTCGGCGCGGCGACCCCGATGGTCACGTTGCCGGATGACGTCTGCGCGCCGGCGTTGTCCGTGGCGCGAGCGGTCAACGTGGAGGAGCCGCTGGGCGCGTTCGTCCAGACGAATCGGTACGGGGCCGACGTCGCTTCTCCGATCTTTGCGCCGTTGCGGAAGAACTCGACGCGTGCGATGGTGCCGTCCGGGTCCGATGCGGTGGCCGAGATGGTGATGGGCGCTCCGAAGGCGAAGGTCGCCCCGGACACGGGCTCGCTGATCGCGACCGCCGGGGATTGATTGCCCGGGACCGCCTGCACGGTGATGTTGACCGGTGCCGACACGCTGCGACTGCCGCTGTTGTCCGTCGCCGCCGCGCTGATGGCAACGCTGCCGGCGGGAGCGCCCTGCCACACCACGGCGTACGGGGGTGCCGTGGTCTCGCCCACCTTGGTCTGACCGGCGAAGAACTCGACCCTGACCACGGAACCGTCGCTGTCGGACGCCGATGCGCTCAGCGTGATCGGTGTTCCGCTCGCGAAAGTGGCGCCCTCGGCCGGCTGGACGACGCTCACCTGAGGCGGCAAGTTGCCGGAGCCGGGATTGCGCCACCCGACCGGCTTGTAGAGCCAGATGTTTCCTCGAACCGCGTCCTCGAGCCCCATGAAAGCATCGAGGTTCGGTATGTATTTCCACTTGCCGAGGATGCCCGTGCCGAGAGTGCCGCTCGGCACCTGCAGCTTGGGCGTCGGCTGCTTGCGAATGATCCAGCCGGTGGGCCCGACCGTCTGCGGACCTTCGAGCATCCACACGCGCCCGTCGCCGCACCAGAGGGCGAACCGGCGGCGCTGCGGGTCGAAGTCCATGCCGCAGTCGCGCAGCGAGATGGCGTTGCTGGACAGGAGGGTCGCGAACTCGCCCGTCGGGTCCGTGGGCGTCATGAGGACGTCGCGGTTGGACGGCCCGGCGGTGTTGAGATTCCAGTAGACGAAGGGAACGGTTTGCGAGGCGGTCCGCAAGAGCACCTTGCTGACCGGGTCGTACGCGCAACTCGCCTTGTTCTCGGGCCCGATGAACTGCACGCCCACGCGCTGCCATGTGTCCCGGGAGGGATCCGCCAGGTCGTTGAGCACGTAGCGGTACACCGCGGAACCGGTTCGGAAGTAGGCGACGTCCTTGCCAGCCTCCTCGTTGTACGCGCTGCAGCCGTTGATGAACCCTTCGTTCGGGGGCGGTGTCAGCGTCGTGTTCAGGTACATGTCCCGGTTCGACCACATGTTGCCGCCAACCACCTCGGGATGGGGCGCCACTCGCTTGACGTGCGATCCCGTGGTTCCTCCCACCTTGTCGGGATGCGCGCGCGACGGGTCGAAGAGGTACAGGCCGGTCTTGCGGCTGGTCGTCGCCGTGTGCTGCCGCAGATAAGGGCCGCCGTTCA